>Ga0078894_10000253_pt1 | contig 36209 bp, 26 predicted proteins | sample LauGreSu1BDMLBSD_2_FD_67506 | JGI IMG/M metagenome (GOLD analysis project Ga0078894, IMG submission 67506) | Freshwater lake microbial communities from Lake Michigan, USA - Su13.BD.MLB.SD (version 4) (version 4) | ecosystem: Environmental > Aquatic > Freshwater > Lake | place: Lake Michigan... | reverse complement strand
ATAACCAAGCAGCCACTGCACAGTTGGAAATCATACCTTTAGCCACTGCAACTAGTGGCACAGATTATACGCCACCGGCTAGCATGATGTTTCAGTGGGATAGTGCCCAAAATGGAAATGATACCTTGACTTTTCAAGTTATCAATGACAACACAGTTGAATTCTCAGAATACTTTATAGTGAAAATGAAAAATCTAGTCAATGCTAAACTGGCAGATTCAATGAACAATCTTCATACCGTATTTATACAAGATGAGGACAAGCAAGCCCTCACTGCTCAGAAATATGTGGAGCTAGAGCATGTTACTTCATTTAGCAATGGTGCTTCGGGAAGCAATTCTGCGGAAATTGTAGCCTATGACAAGCTATCCAAAAGATTGTTTATCGCGAATTCTATTGGAAACAAATTGGATATTGTTAATTTCTCCAATCCTTCTTCTCCAAGTTTGATTAGATCTATTAGCTTATCTGCCTACGGAAGTATTAACTCTGTAGCCGCTAAAGATGGTAAAATAGCTTTGGCTATTGAAAATAATACCAATCCACAGGCAAATGGTAAAGTGGTCTTTATGGACACGGCAGGAACGTTTATTTCTTCGGTAGATGTAGGTGCCATGCCAGATATGATTACCTTTAATCATTCAGGAACGCAAGTATTGACTCCAAATGAAGGAGAGCCGAACACCACCTATACCGCAGATCCCAATGGAAGTATTTCTATTATCGATATCTCTGGTGGATTAGCAAATGTTACAAATACTAATGTGACAACATTAGACTTTACAGGTTATGATAGTCAAATAGCCACTTTGAGAAGCAATGGAGTTCGAATTTTTGGACTCGGTGCTACTGTAGCCAAAGATATGGAACCAGAATATATTACCGTATTGCCAGGAGATTCTATAGCCCAAGTAGCATGTCAGGAAAATAATGCATTGGTACTAGTCAATCTTATTAGTAAGCAAATTACAGCAATTAGACCCTTGGGAACCAAGGATTTCTCAACAGGAATGGGAGCTATGGATGTCAGTGACCAAGGAAGCGATATTCATATAGCGCAGTGGCCAGTGAAAGGTGTTTATATGCCGGATGCTTTAGCTAATTTCAATATCGGTGGACAGAATTATATCATTACGGCGAATGAGGGCGATGCAAGAGAATATAATGGATATAGCGAAATAAAAAGAATAAGTGATGCGACTTATATTCTAGATAGCGTTAAATTTCCAAATCGCCATGAATTGAAAGCCAATCTAGGTAGATTAAATATAACCACCGCATCTGGAGATACAGATGGCGATGGAGATTTTGACGAAATACATACCTTTGGTTCGCGTTCTGTTTCTATTTTCAATGCTTCTACAGGAGCTCTAGTATGGGACGGAGGTTCTGATATGGAATGGTTGATAGCCAAACACCCAACGCTTGCACCTATATTCAATGCCAGTAATGCAAATAATACAAGAAAGAATAGAAGCGATGACAAAGGGCCAGAACCAGAAGGAGTAGCTACGGCTAAAATAGGAAATAATACCTATGCTTTTATAGCGCTAGAAAGAATAGGTGGATGTATGGTATACGATGTGACCAATCCAGCTGCACCGGTTTTCCAAGATTATAAAAACACGAGAAATACTGCCAGCTATGGTGGAGATAATGGTGCCGAAGGTATCATTCATATTCCTGCTGTTGAATCACCAGATGGACAAGATTGGTTGATATTGGCTAATGAAGTTTCTTCTACGCTCTCTATTTACAAATTAAAAACTTGCTTTACCAATATCAATAAAACGATTACAGCAGCCGGAAATACAGAGTTCTGTCAAGGAGATAGCGTAAGACTCAAAGCAGTGTCGCAAGCTAATGTTTCCTATCAATGGTTTAAAGATAATATGACAACTGGTACTGTAGATTCTAGTTTTGTTGCTAAAAATTCAGGGAGCTACAATGCCATAGTTAGCACGTTGACCCCTAGTTGTTCTTTAACTTCAAATGCTATCAATGTAGTGGTAAATCCATTGCCTACGGTGACTTTCAGCTTACCACTAGATAGTATCTGTGATACGATAGTCAATCTAAACCTTACGGGTGCTTCGCCTGCAGGAGGTAGCTTTAAATTGAATAACAATGTAATTACCGCATTCTCTCCAAAAACGAGTGGAATAGGAAACTATACCATCACGTATGAAGTGACCGATAGCAAAGGTTGCAAAAACAAAGCAAGCGATAATATCAAAGTAGTGGTATGTAAAATTACCCCTCCAATAGGAATACAAACAACTCATCTTTCAGAAATTAGTCTCTATCCTAATCCAGTACAGACTATTCTATATATAGAAAATGGAGGTATAATGACAGACTTTGAATTATTCAATCAACTCGGCATGAAAATCATTCAGGGTAAGGTATTAGATAACAAAATAGATGTATCAAGACTAGAAAAAGGTATTTATCACTTGAATCTAATAGATAGTAAAGGAAACAGCTACACTCGAAAAATTCTAAAATAGCATTTTCTCTTTTTTATTTTCTTGAGACCTCGGCGATAGTCGAGGTCTTTTTTGTTACAGCTATTTTACCTATTACTGCTCAGAAATCCATTATAATAATACCGTAAGGAGCAGAAATAAATGGAGATGAAGGATTTTTTATTTAGAAAGGGTTAAAATGGAAGTAAAACAAGTCAATAATTAGAAAAGCTAGCTAAAGAGAAAACAAAACATAGTGTAATAAATACAATTGTTTTTTTAATTAATTTGATAATACTTCCTAATAGAATTCTAATTTCAGTATAAGATAATTAAAAATGAATCAAATCATAAATATGCTCTTTATATTATTTTAAGACCTCTTGTACTTGATTACATGTATTTCCATTTTTTACTATATTCTGAATTAATTGAAAAAGATAGGAATTGCATAAAAGAATTACTGTCTAAAATACTTTTAATAATTTATTAGACGGAGTAAAAAAGACTATAGAGACAAAGTTGCCGCTAAGTTGCTTAATTTAGTTGGAAAAACACAAAAAGATAAAATCAAAACTTCACATACTGATTGACTTCTATTTTTGCTTTGATGTCAAACATGAGCTGGTATAGTCCAAAAAAGGTGCGATTGACATAGATGAAATGTCTCGATCCTCTATTGCCGTTCATTTTTCGGAGGGTTTTATCTTGCGTAAATTTTTGACTCATATTAGCCACACTGTTATAAAAGGTAGCATCCGAAAAATCAAAAAATTCGGCATGAACAGGTTGCGTGAAAATAGTGAGGAGCTCGTGAAACAAATCGGTGAAAAAAGTGATTTCTTTGGGGCTATCTGTAGGTTTCAGGATTTCCAATTCTGTTAGTTTTTCTTGAAATTTTTCAGGATTTTTCAGCGTTTCGGGTGCCGAAACTTCAAAATAAGGTACATAAAAATCCATAGGAATCTCTTTGATACATCCAAAATCTATCGCTACCAAGTTTTCTTGATCATCTACTAAAAAATTGCCCGGATGCGGATCGGCATGAAATCTTTTTAGTCTATGTATTTGATACATATAAAAATTCCATAAAGCTTGTCCTATTTTATCTCTAACGGCTTGGCTTGGATTAGTTGCTAAAAATTCGGATAAATGAAGCCCTTCCATCCAGTCCATCGTTATGATTTTATGACAAGAATATTCGGAATAGTATTTAGGGAATATAAGATGAGGAATAGATTTACAATCCTCTTGCATTGCGCTACTTCGTTCAAGTTCTAATACATAATCAGTTTCTTCCGTTAATTTTTCTTCTACTTCTTCAAAATATTCATCCGAAGTTCCTTTAAGATTAAACATTCGTATTGCTATAGGTTTTACAATAGCAATATCCGTTTTGATACTATCGCGCACACCAGGGTACTGTATTTTTACGGCTAATTTCTTTTGGCCAATTGATGCACTATGAACTTGGCCAATACTTGCTGCATTAATAGAATTACTTGAAAAAAAATCAAAGATTTCTTCTGGATATTTTTCAAAATAAGTTTTGAATGTTTTGCGAACCAATGGCGCAGATAAAGGCGGTACTGAAAATTGTGATAATGAAAATTTTTCTACATATTGCATAGGCAATAGATTTTTTTCCATACTCAGCATTTGGGCTACTTTCAGAGCACTTCCTTTTAGTTCCTTAAGGCTATCGTAGATATCTTCTGCGTTATTTTTATGTAAATTTTCTTGTGCATTTTCAGGATCTGTTAGTTTTTCGCCATAGTATTTTATATAATTCCCTCCAATCTTTACCCCAGTAGTAAGTAATTTGGCTACTCGTTCTACTTTTTGGGTAGGAATTGAATCTATTTTTTTCATAAGTTAGTCAGATTTTAAGTTAGATACAATTCAAAAAATTGTTATACAATTTTATTTGATTAAAGAATAATGTATGGTAGCAAATTATTTTGTTTTCATGCCTTCTTTCCATATAAACTTACCTAAGTCTAGCAAGCTGCCTAGAGGACTATGATATACAAGATCAAAACTTGCTTTAATTGATTTTTCTACAAAGGCATCTGTTTTTTCAAAATTAGAAGAAGTATCTTGAATCCAAAAAGATAAAATACTCAACATTTGAATCCAAGCACCATTATGAATTAATTTTTGCTGAGCTTCTTGTGCCTTTTCAATTTCCGTATTATACGGAGCATTTAAGATAGGGGTAACAAATGTGATGAAATGATCTCGAAGCGCTTTTACTTTTTCAATTTTACTCAAATCAATTCCTTTTTTATCTAATAAAAACAGAATAAAACTTCTATTTGCCTTTCCAATTTCCAAAAAGGTAAAATAATAAGTAGAAAGTTTTTGTTCAGGAAGGTAATTTTGATAATCTGGCGCTTTTTCCATTAATTCAATTGAATGGAGATGCATATCTATTAAAAACTGAGACTCAATTTGTTCAAAAGAACTAAAAAATTGATAAAAATCTCCTTCACTTATTCCCAGTGATTTAGCAAAATGATAGATACTTTGGGGTTTGACTCCATGGGTTAAAACAAAGTCAATATATTGTTCCATAATATGTGACGAAGACATATGATTCTTTTTTGCCATATTCTTATTTTTAGTTGTTTAAAAAATAAAACCTTTAAAATTAGTATATAGTTTCAATTTTTCTATTTTATCAAAACTAATTGAACTATATTAAGTAGAAAATTAAAAAGTAGCATATTTATACGTTTTACTTTTATAAATACTTCGCCGTCCAGCTATCTCTGGCTTTATCAAAGTCCTCAATTTTACCCTGATATACCAAGCTGCCTCCTTTGTCACCGCCCTCTGGGCCTAAATCTACGACCCAATCTGCATTGCGGATAATGTCCATATTATGTTCGATTACGATGACACTATGTCCTTTTTCAATGAGTTTCTCCATAGCCAAAAGTAGCTTTTGTACATCATGAAAATGCAATCCTGTGGTAGGCTCATCAAAAATAAAAAGATGATTGGACACATTGCTGTTTTTGTTCAAAAAGCTAGCCAATTTTACACGTTGCGCTTCGCCACCACTCAAAGAACTACTGGTTTGTCCTAGCTTTACATATCCCAATCCTATATCTTGTAAAGGAAGAATTTTTTCATATATAGTTTTGTTTTCTGCAAAAAAAATCACCGCTTCATCTATAGTCATTTCTAGTACATCGTTGATATTCTTGTCTTTGTACAGAACTTCTAGGATATGAGGCTGAAAACGTTTTCCTTTGCAGTCTTCACATACCAGTTCTACATCGGCAAGGAATTGCATCGAAACCAAATTGACTCCATCGCCTTTGCAATGTTCGCATCGGCCGCCCGGTACGTTGAAAGAGAAATCTTTGGGTTGAAGTTTTTGTGCTTTTGATTGCGCTAGGTTTGAATACAAGTCTCTAATGCCGTCAAAGGCTTTTACATAGGTTACAGGATTGCTTCGGCTGCTTCGCCCTAGCGGATTTTGGTCTATCATTTCTACATGATAGATACTTTTGATATCACCTTCTATACTACTGTGAAGTCCTGGTTTTTCGATAAAATTGCCCAACTTATGCATCAAGGCCGGATAGAGGATTTTTTTAATCAGCGTAGTTTTGCCACTCCCCGAAACGCCAGAAACTACCGTTAGCGCATTCAAAGGAATTTTTACATCAATATTTTTTAAATTATGATGCCTTGCGCCTTTTATTTCTATATAATTTTTAAAAACCGTATTCTTTGTGCCTCGAGTTACATTTTTTACGTGATTGAGATAGTCTGAGGTCAAGCTTTTTGTAGCCTTTTTGATGGTTGTATAGTCTCCCGCAAATACCACTTCGCCTCCTTGCGAACCTGCCAAAGGCCCCATATCTACAATAAAATCACTCGATTTCATAATTTCTTCTTCATGCTCTACTACCAAAACTGTATTGCCTAGGTCACGGAGTGTCTTGAGTACTTTGATGAGCTTGGTCGTATCTCTGGGATGAAGCCCAATCGAAGGTTCATCCAGCACATAAAGGCTGTCGGTGAGATTGCTCCCAAGGGTTCGAGTGAGGTTGATACGTTGACTTTCTCCGCCCGAAAGGGTATTGGCTATACGATTCATCGTCAAATAACTCAATCCTACATTCATCATATATTCCAATCGATTGTTTATTTCTAGCAAAATTCGTTTGGCTATTTGACTCTCTTGTTCTGTCAATGAAATTTCTTTGAAGAAAAAATACATTTCTTCCACCGTCATTTCTAGAATTTCGGAAATGGTTTTTTCGGCTACTTTTACAAAATTGCTATCTTTTCGGATTCTATGTCCCTTGCAGTCAGGGCAATACGTCTTGCCTCGATAGCGCGAATACAGAATTCGATACTCAATTCGGTAATTATTTTCTTGAACCATTTCAAAAAACTGATTGATGCCTTGTGTAGTTTTGTTTCCTTCCCACAATAAGTTTTTTTCTTTTTCGCTCAAATCCAAATAAGGGCGATGAATAGGAAATTTGTTAGCCTCGGCTTTATTCAAAAATTGTGTATAATACACTTTCATTTTTTCACTTCGCCATGGGGCTACCATTTCTTCATAAAAACTTCGAGTTTTATCTGGAATGACCAAATCTTCTTCTATTCCCAAGATATTTCCCATACCTTCGCAGGTAGGACAAGCTCCATAGGAGTTGTTGAAATTAAAAAATTGTGGCGAGGGTTGCTCAAAAGTAATGCCGTCTGCTTCAAATTTATTGTTGAACAAATGATTGGTATTATCCGAAGTATTGATGACTTCACATTCAAATTGATTTTCTTCAAAAGCCGTTTGGACACTATCCGAAATTTCGTTGACAAACGCATCTTCAATCGTCTCGGGTACTGAAAATCGTTTTACCACCACATACAAAGATTTCCATTTTTCATTATTATCCAGCAAATCTTCTATTTTGATAAATTTTTTGCCATCCCAGAGCCTGTTGAATCCTTTGTTCAATAAAACATTCAATTGACTTTCGGCATTTTTGGTGCTTTTGATTTCAAATCCTATAAAATATGTAGCCGATTTGTCCAAATTCAAGATATAATTAAATACATCTACCACTTCATCTTTTTGTACTTTTTTGCCTGTTTTGGGCGAATATGTTGTGCCCACTCGAGCGAAAAGAAGACGGAGGTATTCGTATATTTCGGTCAAAGTACCTACGGTACTTCTATTATTTCCTCCAGCTACTTTTTGTTCCAATGCTATGGCAGGACACAATCCTTTGATATAATCCACGTCGGGTTTGTTCATTCGGCTCAGAAACTGACGCGCATAGCTACTCAAGCTCTCAATATATCTTCTTTGTCCTTCGGCATAGATAGTGTCTATGCTTAAGGATGATTTTCCACTGCCCGAAACGCCAGTCACTACAATGAGTTTCTTTTTGGGAAGCGTCAAATCAATATTCTTTAGATTATGGGTTCTGGCTCCTTTTATGATTATTTCTTGCATGCTTTTTATGATTGCGCTATCGTTTTTTACTGAACTCACAAAGGTACATAAATTTTGGTGAAAATAAAATTTCAGATTGAAAATAATCTGCTATTTTTGTAGGGTTACTCGTTTTGAAATAATAAATAAATACAGATTATGTCTCTTTCTATTGTTGTTGCTTTTGCCAAGAATCTTGCTATAGGAAAAGACAATAAATTGCTTTGGCGTCAAAAAGCCGATATGCAGTATTTTAAGAAATTGACACAAGGCAAGACTGTTTTAATGGGGAAAAATACCTATTTGTCGCTACCCAAGGCGTTTCGTCCACTTCCCAATCGACTCAATATTGTCATAAGTTCGGGAGAACCTGTAGAGATTGCCGAAAATTTAGTGTGGTACACGTCTTTGGATAATGCATTGACCGATTTAGCTAAAAATGAAGAGGAAATCATGATCATAGGTGGCGCACAAATCTATAAACAAGCTATAACAAAAACCGATACAATCTTTGCCACAGAAATTGATGCCGTACTAGATGCCGATACATTTTTTCCAGAAATCAATCTTGAAATTTTTGATAAAATATCCAGCGAAACTTTTTCAAAAGATGCTGATAATGAATACAATTATGCTTTTGTAGTGTATAAAAGAAAATAAAAATCACTCCTCATGATTTTTCAAAATCATTTGAGCTCTTTTGATGATTTTATTTTTTAAGATTTTGGGTTTTATTACTTGAGCGCCGTCACCATAAGCGATGAGTTCATTGATAAGTTCCTCATTTATAATTATTTTGAGTCGTATACGTATTTCGTCATCGTTGTCTACCAATATCTGCTGGCTGTGATGAAGGGGAAGGTTTTTGATATAATTTCCCAGTGTTCGGTTGAATTTTATTTCAATAATTTCTATGGGATCATCTTTTTTTTGTGATAATCCAATTACATTGTAAAAATAGCTTTCTATCGAAAAATTCCCAGGCACATTGAATGTTCTAAGCATGCTCTCTATTTGTGATATTCTGTCTAATCCAAAAACCCTCAAATCATTTTTATCCAAATCTTTTCCTACCAAGTACCATCTGCCTTTGTATTCTTTTAGTCCATAAGGCGCTATGATTCTGTTTTTTTCTTCTTTTTCATTGCTGTCAAACTTATTGTATTTGATAAGCAGACAGGTTTTGAGACGAATCGCATTTTGAATATCATATAGATATTCGGAACCTATATTGCAAGTCTTATCATAGACAATACAGTCTACAAATTGATCAAAATGTTTTTGATAATTGAATAAATGCAAGGTTTGTGAGATATTCACTACATCTTGATTTTGGTAATTATCGGCTATAAAATATTGCCCATCGGAGTTGCATTTGATTTCTATACTAAAAGTAGATTCTATATCACGGATCTCACGCTGAAACGTACGTCTCGAAAATTTCAATTCTTCTTCTTTTGATGAAGCGTCTAATTCATTTTCCAAGTATGATTTTATTTGTTCATATGTTGCGCGCTTGCCATTGGAAAGTCTGCCTATGATAGATATATAGCGTTGAATTATATGTTTTACCTTCATGCTATCTTTGATTTATATATTTGAAACAAAAAAAAAGAACGACCAAAAATAAGGCCGTTCTTTTATATGATATAATTTTTTTTCTACAAACAAAAATTAAGCCATTTTTCCGCTTAATGCATTTGCCATTGTAATTCCTATTTCTGCTGGGCTATCCACTACGATTAATCCACATTCTTTCATAATAGCCATTTTTGCTGCAGCGGTATCGTCTTTTCCGCCTACAATGGCACCTGCGTGCCCCATAGTTCTTCCCGCTGGAGCTGTTTGTCCTGCTATAAATCCTACTACGGGTTTTTTATTGCCATTTTCTTTTACCCAACGGCTCGCTTCAGCTTCCATACCGCCTCCAATTTCACCTATCATTACGATAGCATCTGTATCAGGGTCATTCATAAATAGTTCTACCGCTTCTTTTGTAGTAGTTCCAATGATAGGGTCACCACCAATTCCAATAGCTGTAGATACACCCAAACCTGCTTTTACAATTTGGTCAGCTGCCTCATATGTCAAGGTTCCTGATTTTGATACGATGCCTATTCTACCTTTTTTGAATACAAAACCTGGCATAATACCTACTTTTGCTTCTTCTGGAGTGATAATTCCTGGGCAGTTAGGACCAATAAGGCGAGAATTTGATTGTTCTACTATCGCTTTCACTTTTACCATATCTTGAACAGGAATACCTTCTGTAATACATACAATCGTTTCTATTCCTGCATCTACCGCCTCAAGAATTCCGTCTGCAGCAAAGGCAGGTGGAACAAAAATTATGGACACATTGCATCCTGTAGCTTTTCTAGCATCTGCTACGGTATTGAATACTGGCAAATTTAAATGGGTTTGACCGCCTTTTCCAGGAGTTACACCACCAATTACCTTGGTTCCGTATTCAATCATTTGTTCTGCATGGAACGTTCCTTCTTTTCCAGTAAATCCTTGTACAAGAATTTTTGAGTTTTTATTTACAATAATAGACATAATGTATATGTAATTTGAGATTTAAATTTGTGGTGCAAATCTATATATTTTTTTTTATTTGGCTCTCTAAATAATTTTAGATTATAGAAGGGCTTGTTTCTCATACAATTCATTGTATAAGCCTTTATTTTGTATCAATTCTTGATGACTTCCCATTTCTACAATTTTTCCATTTAGAAGACAAATTACTTTATCGAAGGCTAATTGATTGAATATTCTATGGGTTATAAGAATAGAGGTGGCATTATGATTGGCTTGATTCAAAGCCTCAATTAATTTTTGTTCGGTTTCTACATCTACGGCACTCAAACAATCATCAAAAAGGTAGAAAGGGGATTGATGAATCATACCACGAGCTATCGATATACGCTGTTTTTGTCCTCCAGAGAGTGTTACGCCTCTTTCGCCCACTACCGTTTCATATTTTTTTGGAAAATGCTCAATTTCTTCATCAATTTGAGCTCTTTTTGCCGCTAGATGTATTTCTGCTTCTGAAAAATTACTATTGCCAAACGAAATATTGCTCGCTACGGTATCGGAAAATAGAAAAACTTCTTGTGGTACATAGGCAAAACTTTTTCTTAAAATCCCTAGAGGAATTTCATTGATATTATGCCCATTTATATAGATTTCTCCAGTTTGTAAGGTATAGAATTTCATGAGTAACTCAGCAATGGTACTTTTGCCAGAGCCTGTTTTGCCTACTATAAGCCAACGTTGTCCATAGGGAATAGTAAAACTCACATTGTCCAAAGCCAAAATTCCCGTTTCGGGGTATCTAAAGCTTACATTTTTGAATGCTATATCTCCGCGAAGATCATCTATAGAAATAGATTTGCCTAATTGCGAATCTTCTTCAGGATGGTCAAAAATTTCTTTCAATCGACTCATTGAAGCATTGGCACGCTGAATCATAGTAGCCACCCATCCTATGCTCATTACAGGCCAAGTAAGCATATTTACATACAACAAAAATTCTGTCAAATTTCCGATATTTATTTCGCCATCGATTAGTAGTTGGCCTCCTTTGAATATGGCTATAATTACGCTCAATGTCATCAAAAAGGTAACGCTAGGCTGGAAAAAAGATTCAATTTTTACAATTTTAAGGGCTTGTTCTTTATAAGACGTACTATTTTCATTGAAGGTAGCAAATTGTTTTTTTTCTTGTGTAAATGATTTAATAATTCGAATGCCGCTATAGGTTTCTTGAGAAATAGAAGTGAGTTTTGCTAGTTTTTGTTGTAGTTTTAGATTATTAAAATATAATTTATTATTGAGAATAAATATGAAAACGGATAAAAACGGTAAAGGAATTAGTGTGTACAAGGTCAACATAGGATGAACCTGATACATTAAATAAATAGTTAGTATTAATTTTGTAAATAAATTCACAGAATACATCAAGGCAGGCCCAATAAATTCTCTTAATTTGCCAACATCTTCACCTATTCTGCTCATCAAATCGCCCGTTTGGTAGCGCTTGAAAAAATTAATATCTAATTTTTGATAATGATTATATAAATCGTTTTTGAGATCAAATTCAATTTTACGACTTGCTACCACAATAGTTTGGCGCATCAAAAATGTGAAAAATGCAGACGCTAATGTGAAAAGTACATAAATAATTACAAATTTAAACGTGATGTTCCATACGATTTCATAGGATTTATTGGGTTTGTCAATTTCAGCTTTGATACTATTGATTAATTCCCGAATCAAAACCGGTGTGTAAGTATTGAACACGTTTGATAATATTACAAACAAAAATCCTACAAAGAAGGTATATTGATGTTTTTTAAAATATTTAGATAAATAGTATAACTGTTTCACTGTGCAAAGGTACTGTATTTTGGGTTAAAAATATTTTGATTTTATAGTTAGAATTTTAATATTTGGGTTTTATTAATCCAAATTAACCTTTTACTTTTTTGCAAAAGTTTCTACATTTGCTGATCACAAAATCGTTAAAATTTGGTAATTTTTTATGTATAGGAGAGGGTTGGGCTTTTTATTTTTATATTTCTTTGCATCTGGTATTCACGCACAGCGCAACTCAGTGATAGAAATGAAAGTAGATGCTACTTATTTTTATGAATCTTATCCTGATATGGTTTTGTTAGATTTTTTAATCTATTCAGAAAGTGAATCTAAGGGAAGCGTACCTATTGAAAATGTTGAGTCATTAGTAATGCTAGAAATGCAAAAACAGGGAATTCCAGCGTATCAGCTTAATCCTAGTTCTGATATGTATTCGATCAATCCAAAATATAAAAAGTATCGAATGATACTCAATTCAAAGGAAGAGTATGATTTTATCTTTCCTTATTTGAATAATAATCCTTTTATACAATCCCTTAAAATTGCCAAAAAAATATATCTAAAAGAAACTAAAAAAACCCTTGCTGAGAATTTAATTAAAGGAGTTTGGCATGAAATGGAAGCTAAGTCCTTTGAAATGGCAGCTATTCAAAATAAGAAAATCTCAAAAATTGACGAGATAGATGCTACACAATTATTTGATTTAAACTTGCATGAAAAAGAAAATACGCAGTCTTATTTTCTGAAAAAAGATCGATTTGTTTCTCAAATTTCAGCTCGATTTCAAATTCATGATGACGCTAATTATTTTATTCGAAGACCAACATATTTGATTGTATTGGGAGAAGGAGCGGACACTTTTCCATCAAACCATATGAGCTTAAAGTTTGATGTATTTAATAATGAGATTAAAAAATCACAGATTAGTTTATTGCAAATCAATCAAAATGTGCTAGCTCATATAAATAAAAATAGTATTGTGGATTTTGAACAAAGACAAGATGAATATGAAGATGTAATTCGATATGAATTCTCTCATCTTACCTATAATCAATATGTATCAATGATTGATTTTCTGTCTCAAAATAAAAATGTAATCAATATCGAAGTAAAACAAAATCCATGGAACGAAGCTTCTTATGATTTGACTAAATCTTTATGGCTGAAAGCTATCAATGATGCTAAACAAAAAGCAAATAAAGTAGCCAAATTATTGAATAAGGATATTGTAAGTATGAAGGAATTAGAAAATTGGGAAAAAGATAAAAAAAGTACTGAAAACAAATGGGTAGGACGTTCGGAGGCATATAGTGCTTCAGATTGGAGACATTTGGGTCAAATTCAGAAAAAAGAAATCTTGAGAGTGGTATTTGAGTTAGATTAAAAATAATAATAATTTTGAAAGCTTTAATTACAGAAAAATTTCATCCGATTCTTGTTCAGCATTTTGAAAAAAATGGAATCGAATGTATAGTGTATGAGCAAATAGATACATTAGGTGTATTTGAAATAATATCAGATTTTGACATATTAATCATAAATAGCAAAATATTGGTAGATAAAAAAATGCTTGATAAAGCTAAAAATCTAAAAGCTATAGGACGGGTAGGTTCAGGTATGGAGATAATTGATACCTCTTATTGTCAAGTAAAAAACATTTTTGTATGTTCCGCTCCCGAAGGCAATGCAAATGCAGTAGCTGAGCATGCCCTAGCAATGCTATTAGCCGGATTCAATAATTTATTTCATGCTCAAATGGATATGTTAGAAGGAAGATGGGTGCGAGAAATTCATCGAGGTATGGAATTGAAAGGCAAGACAGTTGCAATCATTGGTTTTGGTCATACGGGAAAGGCATTTGCTCAAAAATTAAAAGGAATGGATGTATCCGTTTTGGCACATGATATTCAACATTTTTCATCATCAGAAGACTATATTCGTAAGGCTTCATTACCTGAAATATATGAAAAAGCGGATATTGTATCGCTTCATTTGCCTTTAAATAAAGATACATTTCATTATTGTAATGCTCAATTTATAAAAAATTTTAAGAAAGAAATTTTCTTGATTAATACCTCTAGAGGTAAAATCATAAATTTCAAAGATTTGATTGATGCAATTGATGCTGGATTAGTGAAAAAAGCAATGCTTGATGTTTTTGAAGATGAGCCCTTTGAAAATATTGAACGTGTGAAAAAGTATATACTTTTAAAGCAATTATATCTTTCACCTCATATTGCTGGTTGGTCAAAAGAAAGCTATTTTTTATTATCAAAAATAATATCAGAAAATATTGTAAATCAATTAATTGATCAATTAAGTTAATTTTTTTTAAGTTATTAGAACAAAAGTTATAGATTTGTAGCTGATTTTTTTGTTCTTTTGCAAATCGAAATAATTAAGAAATATATTAAAAAAATGTAAAGTTACTTTATGAAGAAAATTTTATACATACTCGCACTTTTCTTAGGTACATTTATCTCGGCATCCGCTCAAACAGGGGAGTTACAAGGAAAGGTAGTGGATGAAAAAGGAGAGCCAGTAAGTTTTGCGCAAGTGGTTATTGTTACAGATTTAGAAGGTAAGAAGCTTACAAATAAAGGTTCTAGAGCCGATATCAACGGACGATATACCATCAAAGGAATTTCGCCTGGGAAAGTAAATGTAATGGCAAAGTATGTAGGAAAACCTCAAGTAGTAGAGACAGATGTATTGATATATGCAGGACGTCCTACCACATTGGATTTTAGATTGGAACAAGCAAAAAATATAGTAGGAGGAGATAAAATTGTAATCTCCAAAAAAAGAGTATATAAGCAAGAAATTGTAAACGTATTTACCCCAAAAGATAATACAATAGGAGCTGCAGAGGTAAAAGAGTCTGCGGTTAGGAATGTAAATGACTTGGTGGGTACTACAGGCGGACTTGTTCAAGATGATGTGGGAGGTGATATCAATGCGGGTGGTGCTAGGGGTGATGCAAACGTCGTTTTTATTGATGGTGTAAAAGTTACAGGATCTAGTTCATTGCCACCTTCTGCCATAGGACAATTAGAAGTTATTAACTCAGGAGTACCAGCAAAATATGGAGACTTTACCGGTACAGTAGTTAATATAACTACGAAAGGACCTTCTGAAAAGTTGCAAGGAGGATTAGAAGGATTAACATCACAATTTTTAGATGCTTTTGGCTATAATTTGGTTAACTTCAACTTAGGAGGTCCATTGATTCGAAAGAAATCATATTATGATACATTATCCCCAATGGTTAATGGCAAATACAATAAAGAAAAAGGAAAAGTTGCGTTGGGATTCTTCTTAAGTGGAGAGTATCAATATGACAAGGATCGATTCCCTGCTTATCTTGGTTCTTGGAAAGTAAAAGATGAGGCTTTTAATAGATTAAGAGAGACTCCTTATACACTTTCTGCAGATAAGTCAACTATTATATCTACACAAGAGTTGTTGAGATCCAATGACTTTGAAAGAATAGCTGCCCATCAAAATACTTCTGGAGAACAATTTCGTTTAAATGGTAAATTGGATTGGAAAATCAGTGAAAAGAAAGGAATAAATCTTACTCTAGGTGGAAGATACGCTTCTGATGTCTATAGAGATTTTGTGAGTAGATACTCGCTACTAAATTATGAAAACAATCCAGTATCTGATGATAAAACATATGGTGGATATGCTCGATTATATATGCCACTTTCAAATCCCAATGCGGATACGGGTATAATAAGAGGTGCTTATTTTCAATTACAAATGGATTATGAAAAATCGATATCGAATACTTATGCAAATGGAATTGGATTTGATTTAATGGGCTATGGTTACATCGGAGAATTTAAAGAAAATTTGCAATATAATTTATCTCAAGTTACGGGTAATGATACCATTGCATTGTATTACGCTCCAGGAAAATATAGAGTATTTCAAGATGCTAATGTAGTTCGTGGTTTTACAGCCAATGGTGTTCGATTTACTGAAGGTACTGTAAATCCAATTGCGGCAAATTTAACTACTAAATTCATAGAGTTAACACAAGGTACTAGTTTTGCACAATCTATAAATAGTTTAGATGTTGCAGGCGCTTTGATCAATGGTAAAAGAGCCGATCAAAATCTCCATAATTTATTTTTTCCATACGGAAGGGTTTATCCTACTGCTCAGAAAATTGATAGAAATCAATTTCGTGTATCAGGCTTAGTGAATTTTGATTTGGTAAATAAGAAAAGCAAAGATTTAAACAAACATACTATAGAAATAGGATTTGAAGCAGAGCAACGAATGAACAGTTCATTTACTATGGTGCCAACAAGTTTGTGGGATGTTGCTAATAGATCAGCTAATCAACATTTATCGGTAAATGAAGCATCAAACTTTGATCCATTATTAGTAATGAATAATGGAACTGTAAGGATGCGTTATCAAGATTATATCAAACAAAGACCTGATACTGCAATTGCATTTGGTGTAATGGATACAATCATTTATGACAAAGAAGCATCAAATGGAAGTGCTACAAATTTTGCTAAAAATTTAAGAGAAGGATTGGGAAGAGATACCGGTGAACGTATATTTATCCATGAACTTAAACCTAATCAAATGCGTGTGAATATGTTTAGTGCGGATGAGTTATTGCAAAATGGAATTTCCCCATCATACTATGGATATAATTATTATGGTGAGATGGGACCTATGGATGCTTCTTTTGAAAGTTTTTTCAAAGATAAAGATAGTAAAGGTAATTATAAAAGAAATGTTGCCCCTTTTAAGCCTTTCTATGCTGCTGGGTATATTCAAGATCGTTTTCAGCTGAAAGATATCGCATTCAATGTTGGATTTAGAGTAGATTACTTTAACTCCAATCAATATAAACTCATAGATCCATTTGTAGTTAATGGTGCTAGAACGGTATCTGAAGTAAATAATCTTGGACCTCATCCTTCTTCAATTGATAAAAATGCCGTTGTATATGTAGATAATATTGATAATCCTTCAAAGATTGTAGGATATAGAATTGGGAACAGATGGTTTGATAATATTGGAAATGAAGCCCCTGTAAATACAATTATTGATGCCTCTGGAGGTGCTGTAAAGCCTTATTTGAAAGGCAATAATCAACAAGAAAGAAATGAAAGAGATATAAAAAGTGATGATTTTGATCCAAGCAAAATTTTTGAAAGAGCAAGTGCTCAAATCAATATAATGCCAAGGGTTAATTTTACATTTAAAGTAGATTCAAATTCAATGTTCTTTGCACATTATGATGTACTCACACAAAGACCTGATCAAGGTTTGATTATTGCTACGCCACTTAACTATTGGAATTTGTTTAATTTAAGAACGGCAACATCTATAAACAATCCATCATTAAGAACTCCTAAGACAACAGATATAGAGTTCGGATTTAAGCAAAAATTAAGTAATAGATCTTCGCTTACTATTAATTTTACATATAGAGAATTCCAAGATCAACTTCAAATTACACAATTACAAGGTGCTTATCCTCAAAGTTATATAACTTATGATAACTCTGATTTTGCTACAGTAAAAGGTGCAGGAATTGCTTATGAATTAAGAAGAACAAAAAATTTAAGAATAAAAGCAAATTATACCATGCAATTTGCAGAAGGTACAGGATCTAGTAGTACCTCTCAGTTAAATTTGATCAATGCAGGGCAAGGAAATTTAAAAGTAATTGCACCATTGAGCTATGATGTTCGTCATCAATTTAACTTGAATTTAGATTATAGATTTGCATCGGGTGTCAATTATGATGGACCACAAAAATTAAAAAAATTCCTTGAAAACTTTGGTGTAAATCTTGCTGCCAATTTAAGATCAGGACAACCATATACATTACAGTCTAATACTACTCCTGCTGCATATATTTCTACTTTGGAAAGAGCTATTAATTTAGGAGATATAAATTCAGCAAGTAAGCCATGGAGATATAATTTTAATCTTAAAGTAGATAAGGATTTTACATTTAAAGTAGGGAAAAGGGCTGTAGATTCCTCTAAGCCTGATAGTAGAAAAGAAGTTTCATTTAATTTGTACTTGCAAGTAAGAAATTTATTGAATACACAAAATGTTGTAGATGTATATAGATATACAGGAAGTGCAGAAACAGATGGTTATTTAGCTAGTCCACAAGCACAGCTTGATTTCCAATCTAAAGAAACTACTTTGACAGGATATGGACAATCGTTTAGAGATTTATATAAAATTGGATTAGAAATACCAAATAATAGACCTTCCATGTTTGCTATTCCAAGGGTTATTCAGCTAGGAGGTATCATTAATTTTTAAGTTTAAACAAAATAGATATATATGAAAAAGGTATTATTTACATTCGCATTAATTGCGCTACATTTTGTTTCTTTTGGACGAAATTCTGCTGTAGATTTATCCAAGCCTCAGTCTAATAGAATTCAAGCAAGAACTGGAGATTGTTCTCAAGGAAGTGCTCAAATAGATTTGGATATAAACAATATCCGTGCTCGTCTATTGAATACAGGTGATTTATGGTGGGATAGGAATGCCGCAAAATATGGTGCTCCAAAACTTACAAATGAGCAAATAGCAAAAGGAGAAAGACAGCCTAATCCTATTTTTGCAGGTTCGTTGTGGTTATCTGGTCTCAATTCGGGTGGTCAGTTGCGTATAGCAGCTGTTACTTATTCAGCGGGTGGTACCGACTTTTTCCCTGGCCCTATGGCTAATAATACTTCAACGATTACAAAAGATCAATGTAATAAATTTAATCGTTTTTTTGAAGTAAAAGGTGCTGATATTAAAAAGTTTATTACCGATCCTAATTTAATGACAGAATCTGTTAAATTTTGGCCTGGGAAAAATAATCCAAACATGCCAAGTGTTCCAGGATCAGGTTTTACAGCTAATGATTTTAAAGATCAGATGGCACCTTTTTATGACAAGAATGGCGATGGGGATTATAATCCTGCAGATGGGGATTATCCTGCAATTAAATATGTAAATGGACTATTGCCAGGAAATACAGAAGGTGCAATAGCTGATCAAATGATTTTTTGGGTATTAAATGATATTGGAAATGCTCATACAGGATCTAATGGAATTGAAATAGGTATACAATTGAATTGTTTGGCTTTTTCTTTCTTATCTTCGAATGAGTTGAATAGTATGACTTTTTATCGATATGATATCGTGAAAAAATCGACAGGTTCTATATCTCAGTGTTATATATCTCAGTTTGTAGATACAGACATGGGAGATTATACCGATGACTATGTAGGATGTACTCCTTCAAGAGATTTAGGTTATTGTATAAATGCCGATGCATTTGATGCTACTACAAGTGTTCCTGGATATGGCGAAAAAATACCAATTATTGGAGTAGACTTTTTTGAAGGTGCTATTGGATTGAATGGATTGCCAAACAAAATGACAGCGTTCAATTATTTTATTAATGAACAAAATGCTCCTAATTCAGATCCTGGAACAGCAGCACAATTTAGAAATTATCAAGAAGGAAAAAATAGAACGGGTGGAATCTTTACTGAAGGTGGAAATTGCTTGGGAGGAACTACGCCTACAAATTTCTGTTTTCCAGGTAATCCAGCCAACGTAAACGAATGGTCAATGTGTTCTGCTTCTATGCCTCAGCGAGATGTTCGTTTTGTGCAGCATTCGGGTCAGTTTAATTTAGGTGCAGGTGATCATCAGTATGTTTCAATTGGTGTAATATTTGTACAACCACCTGCTGGATCATACAAAGGATGTCAAATAGATGTAGAAGAGCATTTATATAAGGCAGATGATTTAGCACAATCTTTATTTGATAATAACTTTAAATCTATCAAAGGTCCAGATGCACCTGATTTGGATATTATTGAAGAAAACAATCTATTAGTATTTAATCTCAATAATCCAAAGAGCTCGAATAATTTTGGAGAAGCATTTAGCCAAAAATTACCTCCAATACCTAGTGTATTTAACTTAATTGATAGTACCTATAAGTTTGAAGGGTATATGATTTATCAGCTTTCATCTCCATCGGTGGCTTCGTTGGCGGACTTGAAAAATACTTCATTAGCTCGTTTGGTAAAAATTATGGATATTAAAAATGGGTTTAGAAAAACAGTTTTTAATACAACCCAAGTAAAAGATCCAAATAACCCAAATTCATTGATTTGGAAACCTATTGATTATGAAACTGTTGTGTTGCCAAATGAAGGAATTACGAAAACTTTTACCGTAACCCAAGATTTATTTGAACTAGAAGGTAGAAAAAATTTAGTAAATAATAAATCGTATTATTATGCTGTAGTAGCATTTGCTATTAATAACTATCAGAATCCTGGTACCCCGTCTACTAGTTTTGTTAGAAATAATCAAACTCCATTATTATTTAGTTCTACGATAAAGGTTTATAGTGCTATTCCGCATAATAGTTCGGCAAGTGGATTTAAATTAAATACACAATTTAATGAATTTTTAGAAGTAAAACGTAATTCTGGAAGAGGGCATGGTTCCTATTTCCTTGAATTAGCTGATAGTCAAGAAAACAAAATCATAGAAGCTCCTTATGCTTTGGATGTATTGAAATATAAGCCAGGTAAATCGCCTGTAGCGGTATATGTAAATAATCCGTACAAAGTTATTGGCGCAGATTTTAAATTAACCATAAGTGATACTACCAATATAAAATCCAATAAAGTAAATTTAGAAAAAGGATTTTGGGAACTAGAAGTAGATGGCAATATCATAAAATCTGAAAAAAATATTAGTAGACCTTTTGATCAGCAAGTTCAAACAGAGATTAATGGTGTATTAAAAGAATATGGAATATCTGTAGGGATAGATGTAGCGGATTCGATTGGAGTTGTAGCTAGAAATAAACGTGGTCATTATGCTATGATAGATGCAGATGTAATCTATAGTGATCCTAAAAATGAATGGTTACAATTTTTGAAAAATGAAGATAAATCTCCTTATTCAAGTTGGATACGAACGGGTAATTTTGATGATCAATCAACCGGAAAATATTCATCAGCTTTAAATATTGTAAATGGTGTAAAAGTTTTCAATGATCCAAAATCAAATTATGGCAAGATATTTGATTCTAGAATAGCACCATATTGCTTGACCTCAAATAATGCTATTGAGAATGCGCCAGATCCATTAAATAATTATGCTAGTTATGGTCCAGGATTCAAATGGAAAGCTTTGACAAATCATTTTAATAGAAGCTTAACAGTAGCGGAAGGACCCGAAAATAATTTAGATTCATTGTTTAGTGTAGATTTGGTAATTACACCAGATAAAAGTAAATGGAGTCAGTGTATTGTATTAGAAACAGGAGAAACACCAGAATTTCATGAGTTCAATGCTTTGAAAGGTCAAATTAGAAAAGCACCTTCAGTAGATAAAGATCAAAACCAAATTTCTGGTGATTTTGGAAGAAGTTATTTCCCAGGATATGCTATTAATTTGGAAACAGGACAACGAGTAAACGTCTATTTTGGAGAAAATTCAAGATTGACCGGCAAAGGTGGTGCTAATATGTGGTGGGATCCAACTGATAAAACTATTACAGCGCTTACCTCTCCAATTCTTGGAGGTAGTCATTTTGTGTATATTACCAATTCATTGTATGATGGCGGTGAAACGGATCAAAAAGTCATGCTAGCGAATTTCAATAAAGATAGAAATAATGCAGATGTAAATTTAACATTATTAAATCAATCAAATAACACAACAGAGTTAAATCCTAAAGTGGCAGCAATCTTCAAAACTTTTGCCTGGACCTTTATCCCTCATATGAAAGAAAATCTTTCTTTATATGACAAAGATGGTGTATATAAAATTCCTTCTGAAATTAGAATGAAAATAAGAGTTCAAGCGCCATATGCTTATTATTTAGATAATAGTAAACTAGAGTATGAATTTTCTACAAAAGGTTTAGCTCCTACAAAAGGAGATAAGGAATTGATAAAAGCTGCTTTTGAAGAAATGACTATTGTTCCGAATCCATACAATGCATATTCTGTGTATGAAGCGAGTGTATCTCAAAATACCATTAAAATTATAAATGTACCTAAAAAAGCTAAAATTTCAATTTTTACTACAGATGGTATATTGGTAAGAACCTTGAAGCAATCATTGGATGAAAATGTAGATTTGTTCTATGGAGCCAATCAAACAACTGGTGAAAGAAATCTTGATAATTCAATTTCTTGGGATTTAAGAACCAACTCGGGTGTATTAATTTCAAGTGGAGTATATTATATAAATGTAGAATCTCCTGAGTACGGAAGCAAAGTATTAAAATTATTTGCTACGATGCGTTCAGCAGATGTAAGTAATTTTTAATTTATTAGATAGTCAATTAAGCATATGATTAAATTTTTAAAAACCATAAGTGTATTATTTCTATGCACTAATTTATTTGCAGGAAATTCGGATAGAGCAGGTGAAGCAGGGGCCTATGAATTATTAATTACACCTCAGGCAAAAACGATGGGTATGTTTGGTATTAATTCTGCCAATGTAAGAGGCGTAGATGCTTTTGGTACCAATATAGGTGGATTAGCGATGAACCGAAAAATTTCGGTGATGGCCAATTATACCTCATGGTTATCCGGGACCGAAACAAGTTTAATGAATTTGGGAGTAGCTGGTGAAATCTCTCCTGGAAATAATATTGGATTTAATGTGAATTATTTGAGTTATGGAAAAATACCATTAACTACCACTGCAAATGGTTCAACGGCATTAGGCACTTTTTCGCCCTTTATGTTAAATTTAGGCTTTTCATTTGCTCGAAGATTTAGCAAATATGTCAACGGAGGCGTTACATTAAAACTTATAAGTGAAGGAATCAGTAATTTAAGTGCTACGGGTGCGGCATTAGATGCAGGACTGCAATACACAACTGGTGAATTAGATGATATTCATTTTGGAGTACATATTAGAAATATTGGATTTCCTATGCAGTATTCTGGAGATGGTCTTACAATAAAGCGTCCGGCTTCTGGGAGCGCTAGTTATGAAATTCCATACAATTTAAGAGCGGCTAAATTTGAATTACCTACACAGTTCTCTATTGCTTTTACAAAAGATTTATATTTTGGAAAGATGCCAGAAACAAAAGATCTTTTTTGTAGACCTGCCCATAGGCTTTCATTATCTGGAAGTTTTATTTATAATCCATTTATTGAAAATGATTATGGAGTAGGCGCTGAGTATTCTTATAGAGAAAGATTTGCATTCAGATTTGGATATTTGTACCAAACAAACGGCATTGATAAAGAAACAACAAGAAGAGCTCATATGGGTATAGCTGCTGGTTTTTCATTAGATCTTCCTATGAGTAAGTCAAAAAATCCATCAGTTCTTGAAATTAGCTATAATTATAGACCATCATGGGTTTTCGCAGGTACACACAATGTAGGATTTACATACATGTTGTCAAAAGGTATATGTGATGATTATGAAGTGAAAAAATTAGCTATTGCAGATGTAATAAAAGAGGCTAAGCCAATTGAAAAGCCAAAAATTGAAACTAGAATAGATACGGTTTTAGTTCAATTACCTCCAAAAATTGAAACAGTAATTCAATATAGAGATGTAAATAAAATGTTTAAAGATTTTGCACAACGTATCGAATTTAAAACAGCAAGTACTCAATTAACCTTGAAAGGTATGGGTGCCTTGGATGTAATTGGCGATTTAATGCGTAATTACCCAGAAAATAAGTTTAATGTAATAGGCCATACCGATGAAATGGGTAAGCCTGAGAATAATATGGCACTTTCTAAAAATAGAGCTATAGCTGTGGCCAAGTATTTGATAGCTTCAAAATCAATTCCAGAGAATGCAATCAATGTAGAATGGTTTGGTCAAGAAAAACCTATTGCAGATAATAAAACGGAAATAGGGCGTCAGACCAATAGACGTGTGGAAATCACATTGGTAGATGATGGGAATTTGAAAAATACAAGTGCTCCAGCAAATACTATTAAGGAGACTCCAACTGCTCCAAAAACAGAGCCTTCAAAAGTAGCTCCTAAAACTACTATACCATCTTCCACCCCTTCAAATGATGCTGCTCCTGTCAACTCATTAGAGAATGATTTGAAAGAAGATGCAAAAAGCCTTAAATTCATCATGGGAACTGACTCAATCAAGAAGATTGGATTGAGAACTACCACAAGAATAGCTGCAAATCTGGCAGATGCAACTTTTACTAAATTAAAAATTATATCGCATACAGATAATGGAAAATATATTACTTCTAATATTGAAATTGCAACAAAAAGGGCTGAATTAATAAAGAAGTTACTTTCTGATAAAGGCGTTCCTGTTTCAAAAATTGAAACAGAAGCCAAAGGAGATACTTCGCCTATTGAATCTAATGATTCTGAAACAGGAAAAGAAGCAAATAATAGAATTGAGCTTATATTGACAAAATAGTTCTATATTTGCAAAATTATATCGGAGACGTTTCTTTGAAAAAAGGAACGTCTCTGTTTTTTTAAATTACATAAATTATTTATTATATGTCTAATGTTTTTTTAACAAAAGAAAGTTTTGAAAAATTAAAATCTGAAATACAGTTTTTAAAAACGGAGGGAAGAGCTGAAGCAGGAGCTGCATTGGCTGAGGCTAGAGAAAAAGGGGATTTGAGTGAAAATGCTGAATATGACGCCGCTAAAGAAGAGCAAGCAAAATTGGAAAAACGTATTGCTATGCTGGAGACCGCTCTAACCAATGTTAGATTATTAGATATTAACGATATTGATACAAGTACTGTAAGTATTTTGACCAATGTAAAGGTTAAAAACTTAAAAGCAAATAAAGAGTTTAATTATCAAATTGTATCGGAAATAGAAGCCGATGTGAAAGTAGGTAAATTATCCGTTTCTTCCCCTATTGGTCGTTCATTATTGGGACATAAAAAAGGAGATAAAATTAATATTACTACACCTGCTGGCCCTATAGACTACGAAATTTTGGATATTTCAAAATAACTAATCGCATGTCATCTATATTCACCAAAATTATTCAAGGAGACATTCCTTCATATAAAATTGCTGAAAATGAATTTTGTTATGCATTCTTAGATATTTTTCCATTACAAAGAGGGCATATACTTGTGGTGCCTAAAAAAGAAATAGATTTGATATTTGATTTGGAAGATTCAGATTATAATGAATTGATGTCATTTTCAAGAAAAATAGCTAATGCAATAAAAAAGGCAATACCATGTGAAAGAGTAGGGATGACCGTAATTGGACTTGAAGTGCCACATGCTCATGTGCATTTAATTCCAATAAATAATGTAAATGATATTAACTTTGCAAATGAAAAGTTAAAGTTGAGCAATGAAGAATTTAAATCTATTGCTGAGCTAATTTCAAATAATTTATAAATCTAAAATATAATGAGACAAATTAAATTTAGAGATGCATTGCGAGAAGCTATGAGCGAAGAAATGCGAAAAGATCCATCTGTTTTCTTGATGGGAGAAGAAGTAGCTGAATATAATGGTGCCTACAAAGTAAGTCAAGGAATGTTAGACGAATTTGGTCCAAATAGAGTTATTGATACACCTATAGCAGAGCTAGGTTTTGCAGCAATAGGAGTTGGTGCTGCCGTGAATGGTACAAAGCCTATCATTGAGTTTATGACATGGAATTTTGCATTATTAGCTATTGACCAGATTGTAAATCATGCTTCTAAAATGCTTGCAATGAGTGCGGGCGAATTTAGTTGTCCTATCGTTTTTAGAGGACCAAACGGAAGTGCGGGTCAATTAGGCGCTCAACATAGTATGGCTTTTGAAAGCTGGTATGCAAATGTGCCGGGATTGAAAGTAATTTCTCCTTCAAATGGATATGATGCAAAAGGATTGATGAAATCAGCTATATTAGACCCAGATCCCGTAATTTTTATGGAAAGTGAGGTTATGTATTCAGATAATTGTGATATCCCCGATGAAGAATATTATATCCCAATTGGAAAAGCCGACATAAAAAGAGAAGGAATTGATTGTACTATCGTTTCTTTTAATAAAATGGTGAAAGTAAGTTTGGCGGCAGCTGAAGAATTAGCGAAAGAAGGGATTAATGTAGAAGTAGTAGATTTGAGAACGATTAGACCCCTAGATATAGAAGCTATTGTAAACTCTGTAAAGAAAACAAATCGTCTTGTAATAGTAGAAGAAAGTTGGCCTTTTGGAAGTATATCTTCTGAAATTACCTATCAAGTTCAAAAACATGCTTTTGATTATTTAGATGCACCTATAAAAAGAGTGACGGGAGCAGATAGTTCTATGCACTATGCCGCTAATTTAGTAGAGGCATATATGCCCAATGTTTCAAAAGTGATGCAAGCAGTAAAAAGTGCTATGTACAAAAATTAAAAATAATTTAATTATTCGAAATTCCAAAGCCCAGAATTTATGTTCTGGGCTTTTTTTATAATTCCTGTAATTCGCCTTCTGATTTTGCAATAACACATGTAGCTAAGCTATTTCCAATTACATTGGTACTGGTTCGCGCCATGTCCATGAGCTCGTCTATTCCAAAAATTAAAAAAATAGGTTCGAGTGGAAGATTTAAGCTACTAGCCATCCCCAAAAGAATTACTAATGATGCTCTAGGCACGCCTGCCACCCCCTTGCTAGTAAGCATCAATGTCAATAATATGCTGATTTGTTGTCCCCAGGTAAGGTCTATATTGGAAACTTGTGCTACAAAAATAGTGGCTAAACTTAAATATAAAGTAGTTCCATCCAAATTGAAACTATATCCCATAGGTAATACAAAGGATACGATTTTTCGGCTACATCCCATCTTTTCCAATGCTAGCATCAATTTGGGCAAAGCACTGTCCGAGCTTGTTGTAGCAAATGCTATTGATACGGGTTCGGAAATATGATGGGCCAATTTTTTAATATTTATCTTGAAATATAAGGCAATAGGAACTAATACCATAACTATAAACACAATAAGTGCTCCGTATAGCGTCAAAACTAAATACATTAGATTTTTCAAAATTTGAATACCTACATGTCCTACCGAATATGCCATGGCACATCCTACTGCGATAGGAGCAAAATACATTATGATTCCCGTCATTTTGAACATAGTTTCTGCCAACGATTCCGAGAAATTCATCATGTGTGTTTTGGCATGTTCTGGAGCCAATGCCAATCCTATCCCAAATAGAATACTAAAAATTACAATTTGAAGCATTTGCCCTTCTGCTATGGATTTAGCAATATTTTCGGGAAAACTTTCGATCAGATGTTCTTTAAACGTCTTAGCTTTTACTGTTTCTACTTTTTCTACAGAAGGCGGCAATACAATTCCTTCGCCTGCTTTGGTAATATTGATGGCCGCAAGACCAATGAATAAAGCTAAGGTGGTTACTATTTCAAAATACAATATGGATTTAAAGCCTAATTTGCCTATATCTTTCAGGCTACTATGATGCGCTATTCCCATCACAATGGTTGCAAAAATTAAAGGAGCAACTATACTTTTGACCAATCTTAAAAATATTTGTGAAACAAATTTCAATTCAACTGCAATATTTGGAAAGAAATATCCGAATAAAATTCCCATAATCATGCAAATAAATATCCATTTGGTAAGTGAAATTTTCTTAAAAAAAGATAGAATCATAGAAAGTGCTTTTGTATAGACCGTATTGAAATATTATATTGTGTAAATTTAGAAATTTTATCGCTATTTTTGTTTTAAAATATAAAAATCTAGTCATTATGAAGCATACAGGCATGTTGAAAGAAGATTCTATGAAAGGAAAGGTAGCAGTAGTTACAGGTGGCGGAACAGGTTTGGGGCGCGCTATGAGTAAGTATCTACTTGAGTTAGGAGCTCATGTGGTAATTACTAGTAGAAAACTAGATGTTTTAGAAAAAACGGCGAAGGAATTGCAAGCCGAAACGGGAGGAAAATGTGTTGCAATTGCTTGTGATGTTAGAGAACATTTGCAAATAACCAATTTATTGAAAGAGACATTGCATGCATTTGGCCAAGTAGATATTTTGATAAATAACGCGGCTGGGAATTTTATAAGTCCTACTGAAAGATTGAGTGCAAGAGCTTTTGGGGTCATAATAGATATTGTCCTTAAAGGAACCGTGAATTGTACCATGGAGTTTGGTAAACATTGGATAGAGAATAAAGTAGAAAAAGCAAAAGTTTTGAATATCGTCACTACGTATGCATGGACAGGAAGTGCTTTTGTAGTGCCTTCTGCTACAGCCAAAGCCGGTGTATTAGCTATGACTCGTAGCTTAGCTGTTGAATGGGCAAAGTATAATATTTGGTTTAATGCTGTAGCGCCAGGACCATTTCCTACCAAGGGTGCTTGGGAACGATTATTGCCAGGCGAAATGGCTAAAAAATTTGATTTAGGTGCTAGAAATCCATTAAAACGTGTGGGGGATCATCAGGAGTTAGCGAATTTGGTAGCTTTTTTAGTTTCGGATTATTCCGATTATATCAATGGAGAAGTAGTTACAATAGATGGTGGTGAATGGCTTCAAGGTGCTGGACAGTTCAATCTCCTGAATGATGTGTCAAATTCTGAATGGGACATTATCGAAAATATGGTCAAAAATGTAAAGGGTAGCTAAAAACTCACGAATCTCCATATAGAACATATTATATTTGCCATTTCTAATTTAAAACAACCCCTTTGAACTATTTCTGTCTTCTTGATCGCTATATAATAAAGCAGTTTTTGTATGGTTTTGCTTTTACACTCCTGTTAATTGTTTCTATTGCTATTACGATAGATATTGGGGAACATATAGATAAATTTTTAAAAAATGATCTTTCTGTAAAGCAAGTGGCAATAGAGTTTTATCTCAATTTTATCCCCTACATTATTGCGCTTTTAGGGCCCTATTTTGTTTTTATTACGGTTGTTTTTTTTACATCGCAGCTTGCAGGACGCTCCGAGATTGTGGCCATGTTCAATAGTGGCATGAGCTTCAAACGTTTCTTGTTCCCTTATATATTTTCAAGTACGTTAATAGCTATTTTGCTTTGGTTTGCAAATAATTATGTAGTGCCAAATACCAATAAAAAACGATTGGCTTTCGAAAATAAATATATAGCCTATCAACCCGTGTTATCTAGCGATCATTTGCACAGAAAAATCAATGACAGCACTTATGTCTATTTCCGTTTATATGACAATTCTATCAAAACAGCAACCACAGTTTCGGTAGAAGAAATATCTAATGGTGTTCTAAAGTCAAAATATTTGGCTGAGCGAGCTGTATGGGATACATTGACTCAAACATGGACTTTGAAAAATTATATAAAAAGACAATTTGACAATGGAAAAGAAATACTGATCAAAGGAGAGTCTTTGAATACTGGAATAGTATTGGATCCTACTGTTTTTGTCAAGCGATGGACGTATATAGAAGAATTAAATCGTACAGAGCTTATCGATAAAATAGCTGATTTAAAAGCGCAAGGAGTAGAAAATACTGCGGATTTTGAAAGTGAATTATACCGTAGAACAGCAAATTGTTTTGGAATCATCATTCTCACGATCATAGGTGCAACCCTCGCTTCCAAAAAAATACGAGGAGGGATGGGCATACAATTGATGATAGGAATTACGCTTTGTTCCTTATTTGAAGTAATTCAAAAATTTTCTATTTCTTTTGCTATAAAAGCTCATTTATATCCTTTATTGGCCGTATGGATTCCCAATATAATTTTCTTGCTGATAGCCATTGTATTATGGCGAAAATATCAAGAAAATTAATTACTTTCGAAAAAAATGCTTGACACTTAAAAAAAAGACATTATCTTTGCACTCGCAATTTTGATATAACAAGGTTGTAAATGCACCGTTCGTCTATCGGTTAGGACTTCAGGTTTTCATCCTGGCAAGAGGAGTTCGATTCTCCTACGGTGTACCAAAAAAAGCCTCCAAACAGCAATGTTTAGGAGGCTTTTTTGATTTTCTTGCTATTTACATTTTTTACCACCCTCTGTTTTGTAAACTTTTGTTGCCGAATAATTCAAAATTTAAGAAGGGAATTATTTAAAATTTTATATATATTCTTCAATAGCATCATTAAATTTTTCAAAAAATGGTTTATTTATTTTGAACTGCATGATAGTATGATGTTCTTCATAAATCATGAATTGAATATTGCAAAACATTTTAAGAGAAAGGGATACCATGCCTCGTTTCATGCCGAGTTCTTCTGTTATGTCTTTTATAGATTTATTTGGATTCGCCAATACATAATCTAGTATATGAAGCCTATTTTTATTTGACAAAATTTTTAAAATAGTATGTATTCTCAATATGGCATTATAATTTGTGGAAAGAAGATTAGCAGAAGTCATAGCATCAAATTCTACTTTTTTTGACGATGAAATACTTGAAGCTAAAGTAATGAGTTTACAAACCTCTGATTTATGTGTACTGTAGAAAATAGTTCGGCCTTCTCTACGAGTTTTCAAAAATCCTGCTTTTCTCAATATAGCTATAAACTGACTGGTTATTGCTTGGTCAAATCCTGCTATTTTTGTTAAATCGCTTACATTAATCTCTGGTTGTGCATCAATAAGATTGAAAAAATACAAACGATGCTTGTTTAGCAGCGAACGAACTTTTAAAAATGTTTTTCTATACTTTGTCAATAAACTGGGAGATATCATCATAAATTTGTTTTTACATAATTATTAATGATATAATTAGGTTCAAAAAGTCTGATGTCTTTAAAGTCTGAAGCTAGGAATATTATATAGGCTTTCTCACACATATTTTTTGCATTCAATATGGGGATTTCTTGAAAATCAGTATTTTTTACAAGGGAAGAATTCCCTATGTTGTTGGCTATGTTCTCTATATTTTCAAAGGAATCAAATGTGGAGTCAATTATCGAATTCCCATTTGTATCGCAGTAAGTATAGTAGAAATTATTTCGTCGGGCGTCAAGAAGCAAAAAACAATTTTGTGAAGGAAATTGTTGCTTTTGAAGTGCAATGCAATGCTCTTTGAGTCCATCTATTGCTATAAAAGGAATTTTAAGCGCAAAACAAAGTCCTTTTGCTGTACTTGAAGCTACACGAAGCCCTGTAAAAGATCCAGGTCCTTGATTTATAGCCACAGCAGCTAATTCTTGAAATGAGATTTTAGTTTCATCCATACATTGCTGTATTGCCAATGTTATATTTTTTGCGTGACTTTGTTTTTCCGATTCGATATAAGAATAGATACATTCTCCATTTTTTGAAAGAGCTAATGACAGTGTTTCGGAAGCTGTTTCTATACAAAGAATATATATGTTTTTTTCTGACATAGCGCAAAAGTATTGCAAAAAGACTAAACTTGAGCCTTTTTCTAACTATTTAACATTTTATAATTTTTTGATAGGAATAATGAAATTTTTAAGATAAATTAGAAGTGATATAGTGTAAATAAATTAGATTTGCACAAAAGAAATTCAGAATGAAAATCATTTGTATAGGAAGAAATTATGCCGAACATGCCGTAGAATTGGGTAATGAAGTGCCTAATGATATGGTAATTTTTCTAAAACCCAATACCGCACTTAACCCTAATAAAGAGAAATGGTTTTTGCCTAATTTTTCAGAAAATATGCAATATGAATGTGAAATTGTGCTCAAAATTTGCAAAAATGGAAAGCATATTGCAGAGAAATTTGCTAATACATATTATCAAGAACTCAGTTTGGGAGTTGATTTTACGGCAAGGGATTTACAGCAACAATTAAAAGAAAAAGGGCTTCCTTGGGAAAAAGCAAAAGCATTTGACCATTCCGCTATTGTAGGTAAATTTATAAAAAAAGAGGACTTGGATTTAACCAAATTGCAATTTACATTTACAAAAAATAACGAAGCTGTTCAGCATGGATTTGCCAAAGATATGATTTATAGTTTCGATAAAATTATAGCGGAAGTGTCTAAGTATTTCACATTACAGACTGGCGATTTAATATACACGGGTACTCCAAAAGGTGTGGGCAAAGTATCCATTGGAGAAAAGTATGAAGCTTTTCTTGAAGAAGAAAAAATCTTTGAATTTGAAGTGTGCTAATGAGGCAATTTATCTCTCAATAAGCCATAAACCCAAGTACCTGCTACTGCACTTAAAAATGTAACGGCAATTACCGTTGCGCCAGAGCCTATTTGAGCAAAAAGCGGTCCTGGACACGCACCCGTTATCGCCCAACCAAAACCAAAGATTAGCCCACCGATGATATTCCCTTTATTGAATTCTTTGTTATGAAATACAATTTTCTCACCTGCAAGGGTTTTGATATTGAATTTTTTGATAAGAAATACAGAAATAGCACCAACAGCTACAGCACTCCCAATTACGCCATACATAAAAAAAGATTGTAATCGAAACATTTCCTGAATGCGATACCAACTTATAATTTCAGCTTTTACAAATATGATTCCAAAAGCGATACCTACCAAAAGATATTTTAGATTGGCATACCATGGTTCTTTAACTTCACTTTCATTGATACACATGGTATCTTGCACTCTCAATTCATGCTCTTTTTCTTCGGATGGGTTCATGTATTTTATTTGTTTATGCGCAAAAATAGATTGATTTTTTTATGTTTTTAGTTACATATGTTACAGAAGGCACTTATTTGTAAAAACCACTTTTTTCAATTTCTTCCCTTACCATATCGGGAACTATATAACGTATCGATTCTTTATTTTGAATTCGAGAACGGATAAGTGTTGACGAAATTTCAATCATTGGTACATCCAAAATAATAATATTGGGATGATTTAAAAGGTTTTGATTGGATGCATCGGGTCTTTTGTATACGTATATTTTATAGTTTTCTAGTATGGTTTCATAGTTTTTCCATTTCTCAAAATGCTCCAAATTGTCGCCACCCATAAGAAGTGAAAAAGTATGAGTAGGGTGTTTTTCTTTCAAATAAGTAAGCGTATCTATAGTATAGTTGGGTTTGGGGAGCGAAAATTCTATATTGCTTGCCCCAAAATGTTCGTTGTTTTCTACCGCGAGTTGCGTGAGAAAAAAACGGCTGGTTTCATTGAGCAATCCTTGACTTTTTTTAAATGGATTTTGAGGTGATACTATAAACCATACTTTGTCTATCTCTTTTTGGAGCAATATGGATTCTGCTATTATCAAATGTCCAGTATGTATAGGATTGAACGAACCAAAATAGAGAGCAATATGAGCCATTATTTCTTATTTGACAAAGGTAAATAATGAATTCATAATAAAATTGTAGAACATCACAAAAAGTACTGCTATGATTTTACTCACATAAAAATTGATGCGAATTTTACCATTGAGTATATAAATAATGAAACTATTGAGCATCAACGCTACACTTGCTATAGCCATAAATTTACCAAATTGCATTGCCAAATCGGGATTGTGATTTTCAAAAGTCCATATTCTATTGACGGTAAAATTCACCACAGCACTTATCAAAAATCCCATTGCATTTGCCATAAACTTATTCATTTTTAATTTTTCTTTAAAAACAAAAGTAAGTCCAAAATCAATTACAAATCCTAGGAAACCTACGATTCCAAATTTGATAATTTTGAAGATAAATGCTTGATTTAAGGTCATATTTATTAAATGATTAGACTATGAATTTACCATTTTTGTAGCACAATTCATCATCTGCATAGATTTTGCCATCCGTCATATCTGTAATCATATCCCAGTGGATAGAACTTTCGTTGATGCCTCCACATTGTTTGTAGGCATCGCCTATAGCTAAGTGTATAGTTCCGCCTATTTTTTCATCAAAAAGGATATTGTTTGTAGCACGTTGGATTTTATAATTAGTTCCAATAGCTGCTTCGCCAAAACGTCTAGCACCGGGTATTTCAAAAATTTTGTCCAAAAATTCTTTTCCCATTGTAGCAGACCAGCTTTCTATATAGCCATCTTTTATTTCCAATCGTACATTTTCTACTCGCTCGCCCATGTATACTGAAGGCAGTGTGAATAATACCCATCCATTCATACTATCATCTACCGGAGCAGTATAAATTTCGCCACTTGGCATATTGGTTTTCCCGTCTGAATTTATCCACAAACGGTCTTTTACGCTAAAAGTAATGTCAATATTTGATCCTATATATCGGATTTTTGATTTTGAATTGAGATAATCTACCGTTTTTTGCTGATTTTTTCCAAAATTTTGCCATGTAGCTAATGGATTTTCATCAAATAGATTGCATGCATCAAAAACAAATTTTTCATATTCTTCCACAGTCATCCCTGCTTCTTTGGCACTAGCCGCAGTAGGAAATTGACATAAGCTTCTTCGCATAGAACGATTGCCTGTTCGAGCCATATATGTTTTATGGATTTCTTTGTGGGCTTCTTTTACAGCTTGTCTTTTTGAGGGCTCTACTGGCGTAGTATCTTTTTGTTCAAATGGTGCTCGAATATACAAGAAACATTCAAAGTTTTCGTTCCAATATTTTGTAGCTGGATTTACCCAGTCCAACTGATGTTTTTCTGCATTCAAAAGAAGCGAAGATTCATATTTTTGAATTTCTATATCCAATACAGGATGTCCACCTGCTTTCGTTATTTCTTTTAGTAATTCAATTAAAAGTGGTTCGGCTAAATAAGTAGATTTGAGAAGCACTTTATCTCCCTTTTGTACTTCTAAACAATAATTAGTGAGTAAGTGCGCGTACTTATTATACAAATTATCCATAAATGGCCTATTTTTTTAGATTTAAAGTGTACAAATTTAGCATAAAATATTAAAAAATATTGAATTAAATAAAAAAAACTTTATATTTGTAATTCATTAACTAGTTAATTGTTATGTATTTACAAGGAAAAATTATTCAAATTTTTGATGAACAATCAGGCGAAAGTTCTAATGGAAAGTGGAGAAAAAGAGAGTTTGTAATGGAGACGTTTGCTAAAATTCCCCGTAAAGTCTGCCTTTCGGTAAGAGGTGAAGGTGTAGCTCAATTTAGATATAATGTAGGCGATGCCATTCAGTCCAGCATTGATATAGAAAGCAGAGAGCACAATGGACGATATTATACCGAGGTGCGCGCATGGAAAATTGAGCCTTATTCTAGGCAAAATGACAGCGCTGCCGAACATTCGGATGAAGAAAGCCCATTTTAGGATACTTTCATAGAAAAGAACCCCCTTTTTTTATAAAATTTTTATTTTATAAACTATTTCTATCCTATGGTAGTTATATTTGTTGATTATTTTTAAATTGATGAGATATCTTATAGTTATAATATTGTTGCTTGGATTCATATATCCTTCTTTGTATGTGAAAGCTGAACCACAATCGAAAGTAAAATCAGTAGATTCAAAAAATATTGATGTGGAAGCTCAGCAAATATTAGAAGCGCTCCATATTCGTTATGGCAAATTAACTTCGTATAGTTTCAAATACAATGCTACGATAGATGTCCCCAATTCTAGCAAAAAAGAGAATTTTTCAGGTCAATATATAGTGAAAGGCAATCAATTTTATATTAATATCAATAAATTAGACATTAAATCAGATGGAAAATCGATTGCTAATATCAATCATGAAACCAAAGAAGTTCAAGTAAATCCATTGGCGAAGAAAAATAAAGTAGAAACGCCCTTTGATTTTATAAAAAATTATAAAAAACTTTTTAAATATAGAGTGAAAGAAGTATTGAAGCCAAACGTAAAGATATTAGAGCTCATTCCATTAGAAAAAAATTCAAATATTTTTAAAATAGATTTGACCATTAATACAAAAAATAATGTTGTAATGGGTTCAAAAATCTATGAGCGCTCGGGTGTACGTGTCAGTTATGCCATTTCTTCAAGAGAAG
>Ga0078894_10000252_pt1 | contig 36226 bp, 40 predicted proteins | sample LauGreSu1BDMLBSD_2_FD_67506 | JGI IMG/M metagenome (GOLD analysis project Ga0078894, IMG submission 67506) | Freshwater lake microbial communities from Lake Michigan, USA - Su13.BD.MLB.SD (version 4) (version 4) | ecosystem: Environmental > Aquatic > Freshwater > Lake | place: Lake Michigan... | reverse complement strand
TGTTCCCAAAGAGCCAACCCCATCCGTAAGCAAATACGATGCACGAATATTGTCTGTTGTGGTTGCTTCAGTAATGGTTGTTCCACCACTTGTGAATGTACCGTGGTTCAATCCCTTGATTAGATGCACACCGCCGTTAAGAACTGTTGCATTTGTGCAGGCAACCGCAAGACGAATTTCTTCAATCACATACGATGTGCCTGCATTCAAATTTACGGGTGCGCTGATTGTAAGCGAAGTGTCGCTTGCAATGGCACTAATCTCATACCATGTGGTGACTGCGGTTGGGTCTGTGGTTCCAAACCCAATTCTTGCACCGACAGCAATTCGGTCGGTGGTGAACTGTGTGCTTGACCCTGTGATGGTGGTGGAAGAGCCACTTGTGGAAACTGTTCCCGATGTATGCTTATACACGATTCCACGAAGCGAACGAACAGTTTTGTTTCCTGCGACCGTGGTTCCCGATAGCGTGATGAATCCCTTGTAGGTCAAGGTAAATGTGCTTGAGTTAAACTCCGTGAGTGTTATGGTTCTTGTTGTGGCAGCAATTGCATTGGTTGCTGCAAAAATCCAATAGATGTTGTCCGACCACTTGTAGACATGGGGCATGAACTGTGATCCAACAAACACTTCAGGAATGTTTACGATGGCTGCTGGATCGGGAGAAATGTACTTGTCTTCGGAGTTTGCTCCCGTGGCTTGACGAATGAGCGAGGAAAGCATGGTCTTGCTGGAGTCATAGCCACCCGCAGTTGATCCAACGGCAGGAAGTCCTCCTGTAAAACCAAGAGTTGTGGCTGTAAAATGATGATCTACTGCTGCTTTCATGCGATTCTCCGTATTTTGATGAACAATCCTACGCTCTGTATTCCTGTATTGCTATTTATCGCAAAGTCCACCATGTCTCCCGCACTCATTCCTGACCATGCGGTGATGCCTGTGTTTGAAGCCTTGAATTGACCGCTAAGGCTTGGGTAGTCTGATCCAACAATTGTTGTAGTTGATGGATAATTGGCAAATGATGATTTCTTCACATCAAACTGTATCGAACCTGTTTGACCCGCAACGACATACCATTCCAATGCTTGGCAATCATAGGGAATCAAACGATATGCCTTCTTTCCTGTTGAGATGTCATCAGGAGTGGAATCTATGAATACAGAAAGAACATCCTCGCTCGGTCCTGTTGGACCTTGCGATCCTGTTGCACCTTGAGGACCAGTTGCACCTTGAGAACCCGTTGCACCAGTAGCACCTGTTGCACCTTGCGATCCTGTTGCACCTTGAGGACCAGTTGCACCTTGCGATCCTGTTGCACCTTGAGAACCCGTTGCACCAGTAGCACCTGTTGCACCTTGCGATCCTGTTGCACCTTGAGAACCCGTTGCACCTGTTGCACCTTGCGATCCTGTTGCACCTTGAGAACCCGTTGCACCTGTTGCACCCGTGTTTCCTTGGATGCCCTGTTCACCCGTTACACCCTGTGGTCCAGTTGCACCAGTAGCACCTGTTGCACCTTGCGATCCTGTTGCACCTTGAGGACCAGTTGCACCTTGAGAACCCGTTGCACCAGTAGCACCTGTTGCACCTTGCGATCCTGTTGCACCTTGAGGACCAGTTGCTCCTGTGTTACCTTGCGAACCAGTAGGGCCAACTTGTGTATACATCACCTGTGTGGCAGTCAGAATAATAGAAGGAATCGCAGGAGCAAAAGAAACGGCAGGGAGATACTGTATGGAAAGATTGGTGCTTGTCGTTTGCCATGCCAATTCAAGGTAGTCGCCCGCATTCAGTTTCAGCACATAGTTGACGTTGCCGATGGCATGACCATCTACGCTGCCGTGCCTTGAAACCACGCTCCACTTACTGTCGCTGTCATCGACATTGCTGCCGTTTTTCTTGAGCCAAATGTTGGCATCTTGTATCTGATTGTCTGTGTTTACGAACTGAACAGAGTAAATGATGCTGTACACACCAGCATTTGCAAAGTTCACACGACTGCCATTTGATATAGAAACACCATTGGTATCTGGATCAGTATTGTTGTAAGTGATCTGATATTCTGTATTTGCCGTGACTGCAATTTGATCTTCAGTTGACCAAAACGATCCCCAATATCCAAGTGCGCCACCCGCACCTGTGACACCTTGAGGACCTGTTGCACCTGTGACACCTTGAGGACCTGTTGCACCCGTAGCACCTGTGACACCTTGAATGCCTTGGGAACCTGTGGCACCTGTAGCACCATTTTTTGATGCAGTATCCTGCGTAGTTCCATCAGGAAATTCGATGTAGGAACCTTCGTATACTGTTCCAAATCTCAATATGCCTGGAGTCTGAAATGATCCATCTCCGTATGCATTATATTTCAGGGCATCATCACCCGCAAGATCAACGAATGTTTGATCAGTAAACTGAATTGTTCCTGGCTGACCTTTGGCGGTGATGTTAGAACCACCGCTGATGCCAACTCCAGTATTGGTTATTCTGAGCGAATTTGCTTCGCCATTCGTTTCAATCGATATTCCTGTTCCTGCAATTATCGTCAATGTTTCTTTGTCATATTGAACTGCTGTCAATCCCGACTGACCAGAAACAGAAATGAACTTGAATGCTTCACCAAGACCGCCGCCTCCATCATAGAGAACGGGTGCCGTGCCTACTGCGCCCTTGATCTTGGATAGATCGATAGAGAGGTGCTTTCTTTCCTTATCAAGTTTTAGGGGATACTGTGCAGACAAAACAGGAGATTCACCAGGATCTCCCTTTTCGCCTTTCTCGCCCCTTTCGCCTTTTTCTCCTTGAGAACCTACAGCCCCTGATTTTCCTGCCACTCCTTGAATGCCTTGAGGGCCAACTTCTCCTCTGTCTCCTTTTTCGCCCTTTTCGCCTCTTTCTCCTCTTTCACCCCTATCTCCTTTTTCGCCTTTCTCGCCTCTCTCTCCTCTTTCGCCGTCTTTGCCGGGTTCTCCGGCATCACCCTTCTCACCTTTGGATCCCTGCGCTCCGGTATCTCCCCGCTCTCCCTTCTCGCCCTTTTCCCCTTGAATACCTTGAAGTCCTCGTTCGCCTTGGGGTCCCGGTGATCCCGAATCTCCCTTTTCCCCCTTCTCGCCTTTTTCGCCTTGCGGACCTCGTTCGCCTTGTTCACCACGGTCACCTCTTTCACCACGGATTCCGGGCGGTCCCTGAAGACCACGGTCGCCCTTTTCACCAGGCTCCCCACGATCTCCCTTTTCGCCCTGTGGACCTTGTTCACCGGAATCGCCCTTGTCACCCTTATCGCCCTTTGGACCTTTGGGACCACGGACACCCGGCAAGCCATCTTCTCCACGATCACCCTTTTCTCCTCTTTTACCGTTGATTACTTTTACTACTTCATTGATATGAGGTGTGGGAGCAGGCTCTTGTAGTTCTTCATGTATGGCTACGGCATCATTATCGATGAGAATAAAGGATTCATCAAGGATTTCCTTGCCACCCTTTAAAACAATCGGATTTCCATCTGCATCAAAGAAGAAGGCTTCTCCGATTCCCTTGTAACGATATGTCTTGCCGCCAATGCAAGCCTTCGATGGGGCATATGTGAAAACCGATCCTGGTTCATGCTCCATCAATGGTCGCACAAGCATGACTTGTGTACCAACGGGAAGACCCGCCGTCAGCCTTACAAACTTGACGGGTTCTTCCCCATTTGTGTTGATAAATTCATTAAACCTGTTTGCCATCCTGTACTCGTAAAGGCAGTTGCCGAGTATTTAGGGACGGCTTACTTGGTTGTTAATGCCGCCCATGAAACTGGAAAAAGATTACGAATAATCATTCCAATTCCATTTGAATACTCTCTTACCTCCCATTGGGCATGGGAATCTGATCGCAACTTACAGACCCGTGCATAGGCAGCAAGAGAACCCGTCCACCACCATTCGGTGTAGGTTCCCTGCGGTAATACGAATCTTGCCTGTTCAGGGGCAACCCCCCTTTCCAAAAGCATGTTATAAGTATGCATCGCCTCTTCAATCACAAGCATGTATGCACGATTACATGTGTTGTAATCGTCATTGATTTCCATTTGTCCCGAAGAACCCTGTTTTGCACCATCGGTAGGTGCGGTTCGCCATCGGGGAAGATAAACTTCGGGTTCCTCAACGACATATCTGCGTGATACTTCGTTTTCAACAAACCCTTGCTTATGCTTGAAGAGTTGTGTTCGAATGGAAATAGGTGCCTTGATCCGGAGTGTGATCTGCGGATGTGCGAAAGGAGTCCAATGGTTGTGCTTGGCAAGATAAGAAATTAGTTTTTCGTCCTTGCCGCCGAACTCTGCACTTTCTTTGTGAAAAGAAACACGGGCTGCATTTACCACAGTCAGGTCATTGCCCATGTGCGAAACATATTGAACAAAGCCCCTGTCCAAGACGGGGATCGCTTCACTAATAACTTCCATGAATCACTCCTCTGTTGGTGTCTCGTCTTCAACCGATCCCTCATTTTGCGGGGGATTGACTGCTGCACGAATTTCGGGACGGAGAGCATCAATTTTCTCTCCTACCTTTTGGTACAGGGAAGCATAGATTGCATCTTTTGCCCCACTCGCTTGACCACCGATTACCAGATCGATGATGGATACGGGCGGGTCTTGATGCACATCGCCCATGTCATCCTGTGCGTCACTTGCCATTTCAATTTCATCATTCTCTTCGGGATTCATAGTAACCTCCTGTATTATTTAGCCCACCTCTTGAGTGCCACATGTGCGCCCAATCCCGAGTGGGAATTTCTCTGTATTTCGTGCATGATGCTCACCTTTGAGAACCCTGCAACAATCATTTCATTGATATCCTTCATTCCACGAAAACGATCAGACCATATGCAAACGGTATGACCATCATCAATCAATCTCTCCATTGCCTCTACCACTTGTTTGTTGCGTGGCTCATTGTCAAGAACATAGATCAGTTCAGAATCTCTAAATTCCTTTGGAATGTTTGTAGCATCCGAAAGACCTACCATTGCAACAGCATTATCAAGGAACAAACTGTCCAACGGTCCCTCCACGACAATCACGGGTTTCTTCGGATCGCATCTTTCTATTCCAAACCATGACTTGCCGGAGTTCTTATCCGCCTTGACCGTAATATAACGAATTGTTTTTCTGTCAATCTTTTTCTGATCGATGATACGACCTTGCGCCCCAACGATTTTTCCATCGACATCAAGTATGGGAATGACAATTCGTTCGTCATCTCCTGCTTGAACTTCGGGATCAATGTTCTTTGCCCACTCTCCGTAGTTCTCGGAGAAGTAAAGAATTGAAAGTGCCTCCTTCGGCAACCGTCTTTTCTCTACCCATTTCACCGCAGGGTGGTCTGATTTCAGAGAATCAAGTCTCGGCAGCAGCGAAAGAACTTTGTCTTCCGCTTTTCTCACGGGCGTGGGTGCGTGTGCGCCCGTGCGTGTGCGCCCGTGCGAGACCCCGGTTTCCTTCAGAACATCGAATGAATATTGCTTGTACAAATTCAGATCCAATGTCTTCAGAAGCCAACCCAATGTTGCACTATAGTCGCAATTGTGGCATTTGCAGAGAAACGCTCCCTTCTTTTCAAAGAAGTAAAAGCGTGTCTTGTTTTTGCTTTTCTGACTATCCCCACACATAGGACAACGACAGACAGCAAGAGATTGCTTCTTCCATTGAAATCGTTCTAGCCGTGGTGACAGCAGATTGATGTACTTGGTGTCGATGTGGATCGGCATTGATTTGTGTCTACTGTAGACTGTACATACATGACAGTCAAGTTCAAAACAAGTAGAAGTAATACTTTCTTATGAATTGATCGACTCCAAATTTGTGAGTCGTATAATTTCTTAAGAATCCTTCAATTCATTTCTACAAAGTACGAGAGTGGCAGATAGATAGCAACTCAGAGTTTCTTCTTGAGTTCCTTCGTCTTTTTCTTATTTCGGAAAAAGTAAAGACCCCGCTTGCCAGGAGGTTCCTGACCGGGAGAAACACCGGCAATGTTTCCATGTCCTACGGCATTGACGGGAGCATCTTCCTTGACTTGCTCTACTGTAAAAGACAGGTCACCGTGCTTGTAGATTGGATGACCAAGGAATTCATCACAAGGAAGAAGTTCGGTTTCCAAAACAAATCTCTTGCCATCATGCAGCATATATGATCCGGCGGCAATTGCCTGTGGTTCCCGTTCTTCATTAATCATTGAATGGAGAAGACCGTGCTTCTCAAGTTCTTCTTTGATTAGTCCTTCAATTATTTGAGTATCTTTTTTGCAGTACTCATTTAGTTTATAGCCACACTCAGCAACCATGAAAGGTTGATATGTACCATTTGCTAAAGTGAAGGGTTGTCCCGCTTCAATTTGACGGCGAAGATTGACAACAAGTTTTTCAAAGATACACTTTGGTTGTGAAAGTTCTGACCACGGGGCGTTCATGTAACGGCGAAACTGGCTCGTAACAAGGGCGTTAATGTTCATCAGATACTCCGAAGTCGTTTGATGATTTCTTGATCCATTCCGATTTTCACGATATCGACTTCAAGTTTAAACTTCTGCTTATCTTCTGGCAAGTACTCTAGAAACACAAGAAATGTCTTCAGTATGTAGTGAAGATCGTGATCTATCTTGAAAAACAAGAGCCGTGTGCCAGCCTCGACTCCGAACACATTGCAGAATGTTATGATGTGATTGAGAATAAGACGCTCACGAAGAACGCCGCCTTTTTTGTATCTTCGAAATAATCGCTTCAAATACACGATCCTTGCAAGGTCTTCTTCGAATTCTTTTACTCCAACACAATACGGGTTGTCGTAATGATTCATCGCATATCGAACATAGTTGTCATTGGTGAGGCTGTCGCCTATCATTACAAAAAACCATATGAATTAATTTGGAACAATCTCTGCTTGAATCTGTGTCATTCCGTTGGGGAGTTTGTGAGTTTCGACACGCAATGCAAGACCATGACCGAGTTTGGGAGTAATACCATCGTCCTTTGATGTGCTATATGTCGTACCATCTGTTCCGAATACACCACCAAAACGAACCAAAGGAATTATTTCTTCCGTCTGTGTGGAAAGACGAACCTGACATTCATTTGTCAAATCGAAATTCAATCCAATCATCTGTAGCCTGCCCTGTGCCTGCTTCAATGCAGACACAGGGTCGATGTATGGCTTTGCAGACAATGCACCAAGATAGGTATTGATTCTGCTGATTGCCGCAGGAGTCAGGGATGACAAATTCATGTCTCCGTCCAATGCATTATCACCGTCCTGTGGTCCGACTCTTCCCCGTCCGGCAAATACGCCGTAGGGTTCAGAGGCTCCATGCATCTCACGAATTGTCTTTCTGATTTCCTTATAAGACTTCATTTGGTTTCCTTGTTATCAGACAAATGCAACCTTGAATGTTGTATCTGCGGTCTTTGGAGTTGCGCTTGTATCAGTTACACGGAGAGTCACATTGTATGATCCGGCTGTTGTTCCGACACGATTAATCTTAAACACGGCAATATTATTGTTGAATGAACTTGTTGGTCCAAAGAATGCTTCATAGATTTCTGTTGGCACATTCGATGTAGTCACCAAATCGGCACCTTGAAGAATATTTCCTCTAGTTCCAAAAGGATCTGTTACTTCGCTGAAAGTAAGAATGTTGGTGAAGTTGGTGTCATTTGCAACAACCTTGATGTATGCAGTAGCAGATGCAGGGAAGTTGAGTGTGGATACTCCATATGCATTTACCGCATAATTTCCGTATGCACCCTCAGAGCCTGTTGCAGAAACGGTGAACGACAATCCAGCCGAATCGATACCACCAGCAGTTGCGCTGTCTCCGGTGAATGGACATGTGAAGTATGGAGCATATTCGGGCAGATCACTAGATGCGGTTCCACCAACCGTGTCAGTCACTCCCCGTGCAATGTAGAGAGAATTTGTTGTATAGTCTTCTACAAATGTAGCGGTCTGAATCTGTGCTGTGGGACCGGTATAACCCAGAGGATGTACTAGTCCATTTGCTTTAACACCAACTTGGATGCTCTCATCCAAAGTAATGTAATTGGATGGAACGATTGGAGTAACCTGTAGTGTGACGGTTCCTGCTGCTGCCGTGGATCCCACAATTGTTCCCGCAAAAACACTAGAACCCGTTGATGCGATGGGATAGGTTCCTGGCATATAGCAAAGAATCGTTGTTCCTGCCGTATAGCCGGTACCGCCTGCGGCATTCACCGCAAGATTTGCTGCTCTGCCTGTTACGGTCAAAAGAAGATATGGATTGTATACAGCATCATTTGGAAGAGCAACAAGCAATTCCATTGCGGGAATGCTGGCGGTCGTTCCAAGTTTTCCATGCAGTTGACCACCGAGAGAAGTGCCGTCAAGTGGTAGTTCCCAACCACGAACTGTTCGGACGCAGTTGATCTTCTGTGCGGCGTTGAGCCATGTGGGCTTTGATTCTTCTCTGTCGTTTGAATTCCAATATGACATTGGGGGTTCTCCTCTGTGTTCTATTTATTCGCTGATTACTTGGGGTTTGCTGTCTTCTTCTTAACGCTGGCTGGTGTTTCCAATTCATTCGCCTTATGCGAGGGATTTGAAACTTTTCCGGCGGGTACAACAATAGCCTTGGCTTCGATGTGCATCTGTACAGCCTTGGCAAAATCGTTTGCTTCTTTGGTCGTTCCACGGCAACCGCAATCACGAACGGCTTCGTTGAAGAGCGATACTAGAGTGTTTCTGCGTTCTTCCAAGACTGCCTGTTCGGCTACCTTTTCGGCAGCGGCAATAGCCTTTTCGTTGAGGCATGGCATGATATCCATCTCGTTCCGATGCTCGTTAAGGAACTTGGTGATGTCTGCAACAAACTTGGAATTGAATGGATTGTTAAACATGGTTTCTCCTGTGGATACTCGTTATTTATAGAACGGAGTTATCCGCCCTTTGCCTTCTTCCAAAGATCAGCATCTGCTGTCTTTCTTGTCTTCCCGCCAACGATAAAAGAATTCACTCTCGCAAATGCCCATGCATGGCTGCTTACACCCGGTCGGTGTCCACCTTTCCATGCTGCCATGCCACGATCATAGACCTTCTTCAGAATTCCATATGGAATGCCGCTTGCCTTTGCTTTCTTTTCCAAAGCAGATATTCTGGCTTCCTGAATGCAATTTATTAGGTTTTTGTAATCTTTCATGACTTTTTCTCGGGATTGTAACCCCAGACCTTTAGTGCGAGCAGTTTGCGTGTTGGTCTTCCCTTGTCATCCCGAAGACCGCCCTTCGCACCCTTCATTCGGCTAATGAAACTGACTTGCTTGCCAGCCCATTTCCAATCGTTTGGTGTCCATTTGTCTTTTGGAGTATCAAGCATTCGGATGATGGCTCTTGCTGAGTCTCGTCCGCTGGTGATCTTTCCTCCGCTGCTTCCCGCCTTACCGGCTTCCTTTCGGGAAAGCCCCGCTTCTTTGCCATCATCAGAATCAAGGAAAGATTCAATTTCTTTGCCCGACATGTTTACAAGTTTTTTCCACTCTTTGTAGAGAGCGTCTTTTTCTTCGGGGGTCTTTTCTTCTCCCAGACGATCCCTTTCTCCAGGAGTGTCTTTCTTATATGTCTTGACAATTTCATCCGTACCGATCAAAAGCGGACCTCTTTTGCCAAGAGCAGTCCATTGCATGACATTGTTGATTTTCTTGGATTCGGTCAACCATTCATCGGTTGGATCAAACGATTCTCCCCCATGCATTTTCCATGCCGTGGCATAGAAGACTTCTTTCCAACGCTTTCCATATCTCTTTTGAAATTCCTTCTTGACCTTTTCTTTCTTCGAAAAGCGTCTTGCAGGACCGCTCGGAGGACTGACCTCAATCATGAAGTATTCAAAATCTTCCTCAAGACTAGTAGATGGATTCTTTTCAGCAATCTCTTGATTGCGTAGTTCCTTCAGGTAGTTGATGTACTGACGAGTGAGGTACGCAGATTCTCGCATGTCTTTTGCAATGCAACGATCTTCGTATGAGATTGCAAATCTCATTTTTTCAACAAGGGTAGAATTTGCATTTTGGTCGATGCTCTCTAGCCTTTCCAACGCCTCGTCTTGTTCGTACTGGTTCTTGAGAGCCTTTAGTTTTCCTTGCTTCTCAAGTTTCTTATAGATTGCGTTGTATTTGGATGGTTTTGTCTTAATGTTCTTCTCACGGGGATTCACAAATTCCCATGTCTTGGGATCATCGTCAGCCATTTTCTTCCTCTTTTCCAAACGCCTCTTGCGTAGTTCTGCTTCTCTCTTACTCATTCCCGAAACATATTTCTTGGGAAGACCGGTTTTTTTGTCTTTCGGACTTTCTTTTGTCTTACCCGTCTTTGTCTTAAATTCTTTGCCCCTAGTCACATCTGCTTCGAAGATTTCTTCTTCCTCTTCCTCATCGCCTCTTCGCTTGGCATTTGTGTCGGGCTGTGGATAGATTGCATCTGCGGGATCCACAACCATTCCCGTCTTGCTGAGGAACTGCAAGCCAATCAGCACCTTTGTAGACATGTGGCTACGATCACCAAGACTGAATTTGATGTTTGTGTATTTCTTGCCATGGAACTCAATGTCCATCAGAACAACAAGTCGCTTTTTCTCGCCAATACCGCTCTTGACCGTGATGCGACTAACGATCTTCTTGGTAACCTTCTTGCCACTCGGCAATTTAAAAGTTACGGTGTGATCTCCGTTGTCCTTAATTTCGTCACCGTGCATCATGTTATAGCCGCTGTTGCCCGTATCGATTTTTGCGGTGTACTCTACACCATCGATCTTGACTTTTTCACGAACGGCTAGGTTGGAGAACAATTTCCAATGCGCCTTGTTGAGGATATAGTCAAGAAAGTCTTCAACCAATTCCTCCCCTTTCACATTGTCTTTGCCTTCACCATCCTCATAGTAGCGGTAATATATGTTTCCACTACCCGGACTTGCATTCATCTCAATAATATAAGGCTTGCCATCATTGATTACATGGTCGATGCCGACATAGTAACACTTACTGACCCTTGCAGCCCGCTCCACCAACTTTATTTCTTCGTCAGAAAGTTGGAAAGACCCGCCCTTTGAACCACGGGCAATATTCGTTCGGAAATCCTTTGGTGCCTTGTCTCGCTTGGCACATGCAAATATCTTTCCGTTCAATACGATGCTTCGAACATCGTTTTTGAAGTTGGGCAGGAATTCCTGCATGATGATTTCTGCACCATACTTCCACAAAGTCTGAAGCACGGACTTCAGGCTTTCCATGCTTTCGATCTTGGATACACCGATGCCTTCTGCCCCCGTAAGTGTCTTGACGATCACCGGAAATTTACCGCCAATTTCCTTGACTGCCGTTTCAATATTTTCCTCGTTGGCAACAAATGCTGTACGGGGGTGAGGGAGATCGTGTTTCTTTAGGGCAATGGCGGTCTCCAACTTGTTGGCGCACAGTTCCATGCCGCCACGCTCGTTGACCATGAATACACCATTGTTCTGTAGAATGGTCATGATGGCGACACCGATATCGCTGTTCATCACACCGCCACGAACGATGGCAACAGTATTGTGAGGATCAACCGTGCAATCCTTGCCTTCGCCGTCATAGTTCTTGATCACAATCTTCTTGGCTGCAACACTAGAGATATCAACCTGAGCCTTGCTCGTCTTAACGGCATAGAACTCAATCTTGCGCCGCTTACAGATGGCTTCCATCTTCTCAATGGTGTCACTCAAATCTTTTTCGGAAGAAGTCAGAGCAACGATGGTAACTTCCTTATCACCTTCATTTGCTTCGGCAACAAATTCTTCTTTGAGATTTAGACCTTTTCTGACATCTTTGTAAAGTTTCTTCTTGAGAGCAACATCGTTTCCAGGAACACCTGTGGAGAAACTTTTGAAATCATTGTTGAATGCTGCTGCTCTCATCTTTGAAGCAGACATTCCTGCAACCCCTTGTGCAGCATCGTCACGGGCTTCTCCAGCAACAATTACATCAAGAGTCTCGAAAGAATACTTTCTCTTCTTAGGATCGTTTTGTGCTACCTTCCCCTTGTATTCTTTGATCTTGTTGTACTCCGCAATGTGATCGCTTCCAGTCACAACAACAATGTTCTTGTATCCAAGTTCACACAAATAAAGAACCGTATCAAATGGATTGATGGCTTTTCCGATGGGGAAATTGCCACGGGGGAAAAACTTCTTGAGATACGCAATTTTTGTTTTTTGGTCTAGTGGATTTTTCTTCGGATCTTGTGTTTTTGATACAAAGATGTAATGGTCGGCATTTCTTTTTGATGCCTCTGCCATCACCTTGTCCACAACAGCACCATGACCTATAGTTGGGGGATTCATTCTACCGAAAGCAAAAACCACGGTATCTTTCTTTTTTGCTTCGGTAATATGATCGGCAAACCTCTTAGTCATTGGTTGATCTTCCTGTTCTGTCTGCTGAATCTCAATCTATTTACCAGTTTTGTTACCTTACCTGAACGGGCAACAACAATTCCTTCAGGATCGGTTGGGCGAATTCCATCTTCGTCCACAAAGAAATGCCCAAACTGTGACAGGGCATAAAACTTACTAAGCAATACTTCTTTTGCTTTTGCTATCAAATTATGTAGTTCAAACATTTCGTTGAACTGAGATTCATATGCCTTAATATAGGAAAGCATCTTTTGTTTTGCGGCTTCTTTGCCCTGCTTTCCCTTTTCCGTTTTCAATTTTTGGATTTCTTTGTCAAACTTACTTTTCACATTTAGTGTAAGTCCGTTTGTTGAAAATTGTGCCATGCCGCCATTGATTGTTGCATTGATATATGGAAGAATATATTCAACCAGATCCTTGTTTGTCATAAGAGTCTTGAGGAAAGCACCAACCTTTTTTGATTTTGTTTCGCATTCTTTAATGATTCCCATCAGAGTCGCATATTCATTTCCCTTCAGCAGGGCGGGTGTAATGTCGTAGATGTTTGGATCAGTAAACCAAACATCAGGTGTTTTCTTTAGGCTGCTAGAATCAAAATTGAAGGAGGCGGCTGAGAGAGCCGCCATGGTCTTTCCGTTGTAGACGGTGTGGAAGGCTATGCCAACCTTGGCGGAAGCCACAGAACGCCCTATATCGCTGTCTGTGGGGATTGCATACATGATGGTGTTTGGCATGAAGGTGATATAGGGTTTTCCATCAATCGTCTGCGATTTTTTGGAATCGGAAGTAAACATCAGATCACCCTGAAGCACTCCTTTGATTCCTATCTTTGGCAAAAACTTGAGGCATTGAATTAGTTTTGAGGCAAGATCGGCGTTTGGAACACCTTTCTTAACCTCAGCCTCGGTATGGAAAGCAACAACAGTTTTGTTAAAAGCACCCTTTGTTGCAACAAAAAACTTCCCATTGTCTGGATTGATTCCACAAACAATAGCAGGCTTTCCGTCCCACTTTGTCGATAGTCCCAAAGAAGTATCACCCGTTTTTAGACTTTGAGTGATATCTTTTAGAAATGCAATTGAAAGTTTGAGTCCCTTTTCCCCCTGAAGGATCATCAAATCCTCTAGGTGATCTAGGTGCTTGTTCCTGACGGTTTCCTCTGACAGGGTAGGAATCATTTCCTTGAACGATAGCATATTCTCTCCCGTAGAGGTTATTTAGGTATGTTTTGAATAGGCGGGGCGGGGATCGAACCCGCATGAGGGCGATTATAAGTCACCACCTTTTTCCAATTCAGGCACCCGCCTGTGGGTGTCAAGACCAATTGTCTAGGGCGGGTTTCTCCCGTGCGCCCATGCGCCCGTACCCGCCCGTGCGTATAGGTGTATCTTCATCATCGTCCTGTTGACTTGAATTGCCGTCCTGAATCAATTGCTGTTCCTCTTCGTCAACATCATACAACTTCATCTTGGATCGGTCAATACCAATCACGAACTTTCTGTGAGTTGCGACATCATTGTAGCGATTCTTCAACTGCTTCACCATGACCTGACCCAATTCGTCCAATTGCTCTGTGGAAATGAGTGCAAACATGAAGTCTGCGGTGGCAGGAAGACCGAATGACTCCGATGTATCCGTGAGTTCGACATCGGTGTTGCCAAAACCCGAACGGTTGGTCTGCGTTGCGGTAAAGATCGGAACACCGATCTCCACAGCCAAGCCACGAAGTTCCTCGGCAATCGCCTTCACATAGGTGTATGAGTTGACATTCCCGTTTGCCTTGAAACGAGAAGAGGCACAGATGTTGAGGTAGTCGATGAAGATGACATCGGGCTTGAAGTTCTTCTTCAGGCGAAGTTCATCCAACAGGTGGCGGAAGTGATTCACATTAGCGGATGCGGTGGGATATTCCTTGATGAGGAGTTTCCCCGTGATGCCAGCAGTCACCTTTGCAAGACGCTTGCTGTAGATTTCCAATGGCAGTTTCTTGAGTTCATCCAACGAAATGTCCATCAGATTGGCATCGATGCGCTCTGCGATTCGCTCCTCAGCCATCTCGCATGTGATATAGAGGACATTCTTGCTCTGTGTCAGGCAGTTGGCAGCATGGTGGCACATGAATAGGGACTTTCCAACGCCGGTGCCTGCAAGACAGACATTCAGAGTCTTGTCGGGAACTCCACCATTGGTGATCTTGTTGAAATAATCAAGGTCAAAGGGGGTCTTCTTCTCCACACGATGGTAGAAGTCATAGCGTTCCGCAGAGTCTTCGATGAAGTCGTGACCAATATGCTCATCGAAGGAAACGCTCAATGCCTTCGTGAGGATTTCAGGAATGGCATTCTTGGAGCGTCCCTTTGCCTTTTTCTCATCAAGCAGTTCAATTGACTCCATGATTGCATTGTAGACAGCCTTATCCTTGCAGAACTTCTCTGTCTGATCCACAAGCCATTGTTCATCGGGTGGATCTGTTTCTGCGGCAAGACCCTCCACCAACTTGATGCAATCGTCATACTCGCCCTGCGACAATCCCTCTTGGCTGTTCAGGATGATGTTCAATGCTTCACGGGTAGGGGCATTTGAATACTTTTCGATGAAATCAGAGATCGTCTTAAACAGACGCTTCTCGCAGTTGTCATGGAAGTACTCTTCCTTGAGAAACGGCTGCACTCTCCGTGTGAAATCGGAGCGATGTAGCAAACTACGCAAAATCACAAGTTCAATCTTGTCTGATTGCATTATTGTCAGATTCTACCAATAGGTTACGCAAAGTCAAGGGATAATCCGTGCAGACACCGAAAACAGAATATGGGGGGAGAGTTGGTTCCTTTGAAACCACGATTCCATTTTTATTGTAATTTTCGGGATAGCACCACGGAATGCCCTTACTTGTTAAAGTGAATCGATCATTTTCATGCCAAAAGTAGTGAATGCCATCTTCGAACATCCGCTCCATAGCCTCTACATTTTTTGCATGACACCAAAGCCAAGAGTGCTTCAACCACCAAGAGGGAACTACATGCTGAGGACAATCATGACCCAACATGTAGTTCCCTTGGTGAAACCAAACATCTATCTCTACATCAAATCCCTCAAGGTAGGCAAGTTCTACAAAAAAAGGATGGTTTTCCTTATCAGGAATTCTTCCTTCTAAATTGCCTCTATGAGAAATTATTTTCACTTGATCCCAATCCACTCTGGATTCTTCAAAGACCAATCAACTACGGAAGCCATTGAATTTTCAAGATCCATTGGCAAATTCCACCCCATCTGTTGCATCTTGGATCCGTCAAGAGCATATCGAAGATCGTGTCCCGGACGACTGCTGTGGAAATCAACCAATTCATAATTCAGCGGCTTTCCTAGAATATTAGCAATCATTTGTGCCAGAGAGAGATTGTCGATTTCCCTTTCGCCCACAATATTGTACTTGTCACCGTTCTTGCCATTCTTCATGATGAAATCTACAGCCGAACAGACATTTTGTGCGTGAATGTAGAATCGACTTCCAGCCTTTGTCAGAGAATGATTTGCGTGAATAATTACCTTTTCGCCACGAACAATTTTGCGGATGCATGAAGGAATAAACTTCTCTGGATGCTGTCTCTCTCCAAAGATGTTCATGCAATGGGAAATCATAATCGGCATCTTGTATGTGTTTTCAAAAGCAAGACACAGTTCCTCTCCACCCGCTTTCGTTGCGGAATATGGATTTCCAGACTGATAACGGTCCCACTCTTTGTAGTTTACGCCTTCGGGGGCGGGACCAAACACTTCGTCTGTAGAGAAATATACAAAGTTCTTGAGATTCGACAAACGCCTTGCATAATTCAAAATATTGCAAGTACCCACAACATTATCCATGACGAAAGACATTGGGTCTTCGATGCTTCGATCAACATGAGAACCAGCACCAATGTGCAAAACCACATCAGGGTCTCCTAGCATTGTGCATAGAATCTCATTGCTGTGCAGTTCGGCTTTCATGTCATGCCAAACAAACTTGACACGATTCTTGTTTTTTTCCCACGAATCTAGTGCTGTAAGTCTGTTAATGTTTCCTGAAACATCAAGACGATCAAGAATAGTCACATGAGTGTCCGTATTACGAAGCAAATAATCGACCATGTGATGACCAACAAATCCGACCCCACCCGTAACCAATACATTCTTCATGACAAAATCTCCTTTGTTTTAGTTGTTGATTGTCTGATTCAAATATGAATTCAAGTCTTCCGGCGTTCCAATCCCATGCATTTTGTGTACAAAAAAAGGTATCAAAGTCCCGTTGTTGAAAATCAATTCGTTGTACACAGGAGCAATGTAAAACTCATTATTGACTCTGATGTTTTTTTCAATCATAGCCTCTGCGTATTTCACAAAATCACTTCCCCTACGATACCAGTAAATCCCGCAAGTTGCAATATCTGATATTGGATTTTTTTCAGCAACTTCTGTAACAATTCCTCTAGAGTTGGTTTTTACAAAAGACCATTTCGGATGTACAGCGTGAAAAGTGAAAACGATACCATCAACATTTGCTAAGGTCTTCAAAGCATTGAAGTTTTCTGGACTATATTCAATTACTTGGTCGGAGTTTGCAATAAGCAAATCATCGTCATTGTTGATGAATTCCTTTGCTAAAAGCGCAGTACATGCTGCACCTTCAGTAAGACCATCTACTTCAACAATCTGATATCTTCCGTTCGTAATTCGGCTGAGTGTCTGTTTCAAGCCAGAATACTTTGCCAAATGTTCTTTTCTAACAAGAAAGATATAATCGGCATCAAAATCAAGATTCTCAACCACAGCCTGTATCATGGGTTTGCCACGAACATCAATCAGAGGCTTGGGAAAGGTATATCCTTCTTTTGAAAACCTACTTCCCTCTCCCGCCATGGGTATCAAAATCTTCATTACAAAATCTCCTATAACCATCAAGGGTCACTTCAGTAGTATCACTTACCTTCCAGAGATACTTGGCACTACTATTTAGAGCAGCAGTTATTCCTGTGATAGAATCTTCCACACATAAAACAAATTCCGGATCAACATTCAACACAGAGATTGCAAGATTGTAGCAATCAGGATTTGGTTTATTCTTGGCAACATCTTCGTTGCTGATTACAGCATCCAAATATTCAAGTTGGCCCGTTTTAGAAAGCATCATGCTTGCTGTCTTCTTTATTGAGTTAGTAACACAGGCTGTTTTTACACCAATAGATTTCAAATAAGAAAGCAATTCTATTTTCTCTGTCATGATGATCGCATTTTCCTCAATAACCTCTATGGTAAGAGACTGTTTCAAGTCATTGATTTTTTGAGCAAGACCATCATCAATTCCAAGCATCTTCAGTTTTACTTTTGTCGGAAGTCCGTTGTATTTCAACAAATGATCTTCTCTTGATATTGAATAACCAACAGTTTGTTGTAGGGCACGGTTTAAAGACTCGTAATGCCAATCACACGCATCTACAAGTACGCCATCAAGATCAAATAATACTGCTTGAAAAGGAATTTCCATTATCGTTTTAGCCGACAATTGCGTGACCTTTGACTCTTCCCACGGATTTGATCAATCATCACTTACTTTCTATAGACCAAGATAAGATCATCCCATCTACCCTTGACCGATCTCAAATCCACAATTTCAGAGTTTGGGATTTTTTGGTTTAGAGTCCTCGCATTCAGTTCGTTTCCAATGTCTTCGATTATGTAAATACCGCCGAGATTCAAACGATCCTTGAAGAACTTGAAAGATGCGAGTTGGTGGTGCAGAAGGTGCGATCCATCATCGATGATGATGTCAAAATTTCCATGTATCTTGTCCAAAATAGAATAGTCTGCTGCATCGGCTTCAATTAAAGATATACCTGATGTAGGATCAGCACAGATATCCAATACCTTTTTCTGTGCTTGCTTGATATCGATGTCGATTCCGACTACTTCGGCTTGCTTGAAATAATCCTTCCACAGCAGCAGGGAAATTCCTCCCTGAATGCCTATTTCAAGAATTCGAATTTTCTTTGACTGAAAGGGAGAAAAAAGCGAATCGTAATAATCGATGTAGGAGTGAACAGTTCCCTTGTCGCTGTTCTTGTGATCAGGATTCTGAACATCGGTGATTGAATCTTGGTAAATTCTTTCGTATATGTTTTTCAGACTTGTCATTTTATCTCTTTACTTTGTAAATGCTTCTAGGATAGCGATGCAAATGCCTCTCGTATACATTTATGTTGCTGCTATGGAGACATTTTACCTTTGGAAACCCATACCCTATCCAAAATTCTGCCAAGTGTCTTGGTGTTGGTGCGCCCTCAATTTGAAAATTGGGCGGATTTATTTGCGGGAGTCTGTTGATGTATTGGGAAGAAGCCCACCAGAAATTGCCTGAGAAGTGTTTGTTGGGAAGAGTGACCCAATCTACCCCAACGGCATCGTATCCCTCCTCAAGGGCTTTAATGCAGTCTCTGGCTCGTTCAATAACAAAATAGCCCATGTATTGTCGCCAGTCTATTATGCATGGATTGTCAAAGCCATTGAACACTCCTTTGGTATGTACATATCCAACAGGAACACCCACACCCACATCCTTGCAAAATTGTCTCAGTATTTCAAGTGTGAAAAATTCACCTTTAGTAAAATCATCATCGTGATACTCTTGATTAAACCAAGCCTCATTTGTTTGGGGTTTCCCCACAGAGCATACACGAACATCAATTTCATTCTTCATGCCCGACATTTCAATTGAGGAAAAGAACTCATCCATGATCGTTGAATAACGATCATTACCTGTTCCACAATGAACAAATAATGTCGGCTTATGCATCCGCAAATACCTCGTTGATTTTTTCAACCAACTTGTTTTCGTAATCCCAATTTCTTGTCCAATTGTACATTGTGTGTAGAATTGGAATTCCTGTATCAATAAGCATGTTTCTTCCCGTTTCTTTCCAATACCGATTCAACGGGACTTCCTCGTAAGGATCGATAAACAAATCCCTTCTTGATACAATCGTCTTCCAATCTTCAGTTCTAATCCCAAAGAAAGAGTTGCAGAAATATGGGTAATCTGTATTTCTGATGATTTCGCCTTCCACAACACGCATCGATTGGGGGAATGCTTCAAAGATCATGTCGTTAATGAATTTTGCAACAGAGAAATTCATTCTGACAGGGTGAATTCCCTTGTAGTAGTGATTGATTTGCTTTACCGCTTGATAAAAAGCGTTTGGATTCCAATCCCCCACGGTTTGTGGTTTTGCGTAATTTAGCAGAGAGTAATCAACCCCACCACCAACACCGTATGATGTCAATGAGAACAGATTATTCACAATCTGCTTTGAGTTGGGGATGAAGTTGTTAACAAAAAAGTCGCAAGTTGGAACTCCATTGCTGATTGCACCCGTACAAAACAAATCTTGATTCGTCATCGATTCGATCAAATTAAAGAATCGATCCCACCCATCAGAGAGGAGAATGCAGTCTTCATCCATCTTGACGGAGAATTCATGTTCTCTTCCAATGCCATGGATAATCTTTTCCATGTAGTTTCCGTCACCAGGAGCAAACCCATCTACGACTGTAGAATTTTGTGGGAGTTGTTCATTGAACAAGTTCTTTATTTCCTGCGGGACAGCATCGCCAAGAATGTAGATGTGAAAGTTGCGATACTTGCACTTGGCAAGTTGCTTTGCATGAGTGTTCATCAACGACATTCGCCTCGTTGTCAGGCACATGATTCCGATTTTTGCTTTTGTCATAATATTAATCCTGTCTAGAAATCCAGTCTTCAAGAACAACCTTTGGCTCCCATTTCAAGTTTGATTTGATCTTCTTGATATTTGCCAAGGTTGCTCTAGCCTCTCCCTCTCTGGCTGGAAGATGTATGTGATCGAATTTGTGATTATAGTGCTTTGCGATCAAGTTTGCAACTTGCAAAACCGAATGATTTTTTCCGGTGCCAATATTGTAAATCTCGCCACGCTGATTCGATTCGACTACGGCACCCTCATACAAAGCATCGCAGACATCGCCAACATGGACGAAATCTCTTTTTTGCTGCCCATCACCGACAATTGACAAAGGTTCACCAGATTTTACTTGTCGTTGGAACACCCCAATCACGGGAGCATATTGGCCCCTCTTAGGTTGTCTTTCGCCGTAAATGTTGAAACCTCGGAAGCAGACTGTATCCAAAGCGTAAAGTGTTGAATACATTTTGCACAAACCTTCACCAAACCATTTTGAATAGGAATAGGCGTTCAAACAATCGGGTTCATCAGTTTCTTTTTGGTCACCATTCGCCGTCATTTCCGCAACTACTTTGCTACGAAGCCCATAAATCGCAGATGTACTCATAAACACAAGTCGTTTGACATCGTATTTCTTTGCAAGCGACAGCATGGTTTGTGTGCCCATGGTATTTGTTTCCAAGCACAAAGTAGGATCAATTATGCATCTTTGTATACGAGCCTCCGCAGCCAAATGAAAGACATAATCAAACTTGTGCCGTTTGAACACATCAGAACACATGATGTAATCTGTTACCGAATACTTGTGATATTCTGCTTTGGGATTGAAATAGAAATGGTCGTGGGCATCCGCAGAAAGATCGTCAATTCCTACAACATCATGCCCCATTTCAATCAGGCGATCCACTAAATTCGAACCAATAAAACCGCAGGATCCCGTCACTAGCATTCTCATAATGAAAAATTCTCCTTGTTGACTTATTTAGACTGCAAGCATCAGTCTTGTATTTGATAATCGACCGAGTTCAAATGAATTTCTGGATCGGGAATTGGTTCTGGTGGATGATTGATTTTCATGAAATCCTCGCCTTTGAGAATTTTTACGACTGCATTCTTATTCATTTTGTACACCCAATTTTCACGACAACGAGCAGACCACTCGCAATCTTCACCCTGACCCCATGTGCGATTTTCATCTAATCGATTTTTAGCCATGTAACTTTTTTTAGCACACCAATAAGAACCGCTGATGTACATTTCATGTGTTCTACTATTGTCATCGTACTTTAACCAATCCCAATCTCCCCACCATTGTCTTGGATAGCACCAATCACGAAAACGGCGATTGTCAAGAAGACGAATTTGATTCATACAAACATCCCAATCGTATCCAAAGTTCTCAAATGCTTTATACCAGCCACGACACAAAGCAAAATAATCGTGTGATATCACAAGATTTTCGTACTTAGACATCTGTACTGCTAGATTCTTTTTTCGTGTAATCCATCCAGTTTTGGTAGATTCATCGAAAGGAATGTGAATTATGTCAATTCCATTATCTTGCAATGGTTGAACCAAGGAGTCTATAGAACCCGATTCCTTCCCGGCAAGAACAATCTGATATCGATCCTTTTCAAGCCCTTCTTGATTGATAATCGATTTGACAAAACGATTAAGATAATCAGTTTTGTTAAAGACTATGCAAAAAGACCAATTCATTCTTCCTTTTCCGATCTGACTAGTGCCGATCCCACAACCTGATGCATGTCATAATATTTGTAATCTGCCAGCCGACCACCAAAAATGTAACGAGTGTTGTCTATTCTTGCCTTGTATTTTTGGTACAGTTCGTTGTTCTCATCATCATTCACAGGATAAAACTTCTCTTTTGACGAATCCCATGTTTGAGGGTGTTCTCTTGTCACAACTGTATGACTCTGTTTTCCAAATTCAAAGTGTTTGTGTTCCATTACTCTTGTGTAGGGAACATTCTCTTCGGTGTAGTTGATAATAGCATTTCCCTGATAATCAGGAATCTCCATAGTCTCATGTTCAAACCGAAGACTCCTCCATGCAAGTCTTCCTATATCGCAACCAAAAAACTCGTCAATAGGACCGGTATAGACAATCTTCTTGGCTTTCTTTTCAAAAGCATCTCGGTCTACCATGTAGTCCACACCGGTTTCGTGGTCAATTCCACTAAGAAGTTTTTCGAAAATGCTAGTGTACCCCCCAATAGGAATACCCTGATACTTGTCCTCGTAATAATTGTCATCAAATGTCAAGCGAATGGGAAGTCTCTTGATGATAAATGACGGCAAATTCTTGGGATCACGACCCCATTGCTTTTTCGTGTAACCATAGACAAACTTGTGGTAAATCTCCTCACCAACCTGAGAGAGAACCCACTCCTCAAGATTTTGTGGATTAGGTATGGAAACTTTGACCTCTTCTAGTTTCTTCTGCGCTTCCGCAGGAGTTTTCACTCCCCATAGTTGATAGAGGGTAAAGAGATTGATTGGGAACGAGTAGAGTTCGCCTTTGTAATGAACCTTGGGGCGATTGACATAGTGGTTGAATTTTGTCCAACGGTTCATGTAGTCCCACACACGGTCGCTGCTCGTATGGAAAATATGAGGACCGTATTCGTGGACATTAATACCACCGACATCCTTGGTGTAGCAATTTCCGCCTATGTGGTTTCGCTTGTCTATTACCAAGCACTTTGCACCACGATCAGTCATCTGACGGGCAAAGATCGAACCAAACAAACCAGAGCCAACAATCAAATAGTCGTACATTCAGTCTGCTCCTAACATCATCAAGATGTCTTGATATCTTTGAATTGCATTTGCTCTGCGTAGATTTGCAACAGCAAATTGCAGGGCATTTGTGGCGATTGTAGCACACTCTTCAGGATGTGTGTTAGCCCAATTCAGTTTTTCGTTTAGATCGCTAAAATCTTCCTTGAGTGGAATGTAGTGAACAAATGGCTTGGTCGAAAAAAACCAATATTCATGCCATTGACGGTCTTGGTAAAACAAAGGTCTGCCGCTGTGCATAAGAAGTTTTCCCCTTGCCGAATATCCATTTCCCTGAATGTCAATCAAGTACTTGTAATCTGCGTGTTCTGGAATGCTGACATACTTTTTTTCTGCATTTTTCATTTCACCATCTTTACCAAACCAATTTCCCGAGTCTGCCGCACAAACATCAGGTCGGTTTGAAGATATTTGAAGAAACAACTTTCTTGTCGGATGAGTATTTGCATTTCCAATCCAGAAAAGACAGTCGTGCTTGGGTGGAGTTTTTCCACGGGCGATCAGTTCAGAACATACATTTTCATAATCAGAGATACCGCATTCTTTCCAAGAGTCAAAAGTCCAGCAAGGAATTGTTCGTGAATTGTACTTGGAAGAACCTAATGAGAGAGGATAGAAACTCTTATCACCGAGATGAAAAAATGCTGCAAATGGCTTCAGCATTTTTCTTTTTTCTTCTGATAGTGTTTCAAAAGCACTCTTTACAAGAATAATTGTGCTTTTGCCTCGGCTTTCATAGCAATCCTCTTCCTGAAAGGACAAAGAGTTGCCGTCATAATTGATATGAAGAGTCTCACGCATGTATCAGTCCTTCCATTCGATGGAATATGTTGTGAAATTCATTTCCGACCACTTGAACCCCATTCTTTGTTCTTGGTCTGCTAGTGCTTTCCAAGGAGAACCAAACAACTCGTAAATCTTGCTATCAGTTCCACCTAACGGTCTCTTGTGGCAGAAATTGACATCATCAACAACACCAATCTTTCCACCAAACTTGCTTTTACCATTTCCGGCATGAAACCTGATGTTCCAAACACCCTCCAATCCCCACCCAATACCATTCGTGGAACTTCTAATATCTTCAAGAGTCTCCAAAAGCATTCTCTTGCTAATGCAAGTAACCATGATTTCCACCATGTTTGTCAGGTGATACTTTGCATTTGGTATTTTCTTTGTTGGATAGAAAGTGAAAGTGCTTCCCTCACAAAGACCAGGTTGAGCAAGATCGAATGATTCCTCCGAACAAATTCGAAAAAACTTTTGGATATCGGATGGTGTAGTTTCTAGATCATCATCCATGAAAAGTATGTAATCATAGTCTTTCCATTCGGGGTGATTATCAAGGAACTCGGCAGCAAGCCCCCATTTCATTCCTGGCTTTCTTATGTTGTATTTTGCAACTGTGCTGTTTCTATCTGTAAATTCAAAATCTTTGGTGAAGTTTTGAATGCACAAATCAAATCCATAGTCTCTGTGATCCTCTGTCCACTTTTGGTGTTCAGAAGTTTTTCCGGCAGGAATGATGACCAAATTCTTCATACAGCAACCTCCGAACCCTTTGCAGCAAGAATCGCCAAACGAAGACGCTCTGGACCATCAGGCATGGCATACCGCAAGGAGCGATTGTAGTTTTCCTCAATGTGTGGGAGCATCTGATGATATGTTTCTTCTGTTAGCGAATTCACCTTCTCAAACAAGTCTTCAAGATCATCAATGATCACCATTCCTCTGGTGTCAAAATAATCGCCAATATTCGAGCAACCCCAATAGATGGGAACAGTCTTAGTCACAAAGCAATCAAGAACCTTTTCAGTAAAATAGTTTCTTTGAGATGTATTCTCTGGACAGATTGAGAACATACTGTAGAACAACTCAACCTTCTCATTCTGTCCATCGGTTCTTGTTGGGATCAAACGATCTGCATCAACTGGTCTCATTCGGCTCGACCAGAACTTTCTTGGCAGAGTATAAATCCGATGCTGATTTGCCCATAGAGCATGACGAATCTGATATCCAGGCAAATAGTTGTTTGCAGTACAAAGAAAAGACACGCTGAACTCCTTGTGGGGAGGGAGCCAAGGATATACCCATGTACTACCACCAACCAAAAGATTTGCATTTGGCAACTTTGCCAAATCCTCATCAAGAGTGAGAATCAAATTGAACCTGTCTGCATACTTGCGGATCCTTTCAATGGATTCACATGATGATCGGGGTTCCCATGTATCGACATACACACGATAATTATCAGTTGGAGACAAATCGTTCATGAAACGATGTGCATGAACTTCGCATGGAAAGGGCAAGTCAATGTTTAGCCAATCTGGACCAATCACTCTCATATGGACACCGTATACTTTCTGGCAGTAAAGCCTAGTGGTTGTTCTGCGATCCTGTTGTATTGTAGAGTGTTCAGCCCATCTTCTTTGTGATTCTTTTGTCCCGCTTTTTGGGCTTGAAGTCTCTCAATATTCTTCATGTAATCCTGATGAGTCAGGGTCTGCTTTTCATGAGCAAGACTATTGTAACGATTGGGACGGCGTTCAAATCCCGTGCCCTCCCTCTCGCAGCGATTGTACATATCATCATCTTCCGCACCCCAACCCCAATATTCATTGCTGTATCCATTGACTTTAACAAAGTCTTCCTTGGTAAACATAGAAACCCCACCAAAAATAGTTTCGTAGGGCAAATGATAGTTAAATTGAGAACAATATGCGGACATGTGGGTGGGGCACTTTGGATAAGAGTAGTCTGCTGTCTCTGGAATTAAATCAACATCGTGGAAGACAAAATAATCGCAATCATCCTTTGCGATATCGTATCCGACATTCATCAATTTCGCACGATTGAACAACTGATCCTGTTTTTGCTGCTCTACGATTATGATTCGGTGTTCGATCTCTTGATTGGTCAAGAAATTGAACATGTATGGGACAAACATTCGCAAATGAGTTTCCCGATTTCGATAAGGAACAACTACAGCCAACTTATGATTGGTCATCATCTTCTTCTTTCTTTGGTTTTGTAATATCGTCTTTATCGTCTATCACAAATTCAATCATGTCGTTTCCGGAGCAGTCGGCTGCATATTGCTTTGCACGAAGAAAGAGTTTGGGGTCAACCTCACGGACATATTTGACAAAGTGTTCTGCAAACTTGTCTAATGCATCCTCTAAAGACTCACGCTGTTCAATCGTAAGATCATCGATCTGATGCTCATCGCCTGGATCTCTCTCATCATTGTCTAGAGGAATATCGATCTCGCACTCCTCTCCAAGTTCACGGAGTGAGCAACGAAACAGCATGGCGGGGGTAGACTCTCCTAGGTATGCCCCCAAAGTATTTACTTCCAGCCACTCCACCGCCTCGTCTTCCTCCATCCCGTCCCGATCCATCAAGATATCCATGCACTTGTTGTAATCATAGATTGCAATTGGCACGGACTGACCGTAACGGCGAAGCATTCCAACGAATGCCTTTTCAAACCCATCGAAAAGAATTGGCTTTGGATCATGCGTCATTTTCCACCTCCTCGTCCTGACCGTACTTGAACTCCTTCGCAGCAGCCTCTTCAAGAACCTTCAGGACATCCTCTGTGAACCACTTGACAGGATCCTTGTTGATCTTGGATTCAAAGTCCGACTTGCCATCGGGGAACTGAACCTTATTGGAAACCTTCTTGAAAACGCCGTGCTTGAGACCAAGTTCGATTAGACCGTAGTAGCGATCAAGACCGCTATCGAAATTCAGGAGGACATCGATGGTGCGGTTCTCCTTGGTCAGACGGCTCTTGTATGCCTTGCAATGAATGATGTTGCCGATGACCTCGCCATCCCCGTCCTTGTGCTTCTTCTTCGACAGGTAGATGATGGTTGACGCAGCGTACTTGAGACCGCTGCCGCCACCCATTTCCTTGGTCGGGACATATGCACCCACGACATCGTAGGTGTGGTTCGTCACAATCATGGGGATGTTGTGCTTGCCCAACTTGAGCGTCACGGTACGGAAGACAGACTTAATGACCTGACTGCGAGTCATGTCACGGACTTCCTTGCCTTCCGTGCTGTCGTTCATTTCCTTGGAGGTAGACAACATACCAAGCGAGTCAAGCACGATCATCATCGGCTTCTGATCTGCTTTCTCCAACTTGCCGTAGTTCTCAAGGATCTGAAGCACCTGATAACGAAACTGCTCCACCGTGGCAACCGGGAAGACGGCAACACGATTCTTATCCAATCCACGATCAGAGATCATGCTGCTCGTCACAGCCTGTTCCGAATCAAAGTAGAGGATAGCCCCGTCCTTGTTGTCCTTGAGGAACTGTGATGCGATGCCTAGGGCAAAGTAAGTCTTGCCCGTAGCAGACTCACCAGCAATACCAAGAATCTTGTTGTCAGGAATGCCACCCTTCAGACTGCCCGAAACGAGGGCATTGAAGGAGTATGATCCTGTGTCGATGAATCCACCGACATCGGCTTCAAGTCCATCGTTGGCAATAGATGCGTATTCGTTACCGCTGCTCTTGACGAGTGTCTTCAGAAAGTTCATTGTGTATACCTCACTAGAATGATTTAGGTGATCTTACATCAAGCCATCGGGCTTGTCAAAAGGATCCAGTCCATAATTGCACACCTTCTCAAAGGTTTCATATGCATATCCTTCTTCTTTCAAAGTCTTCAATACCAGTTCAAGTTCTTCCTGCGTGATGTGCGCCTGTGCGTGTGTGCCTGCGTGTGCGGGTGCGCCCGTGAGGCGTACATCGTGAAACACGATGCTTATTCCTTTATTTGCTTCTGCGGTGTCCTTGATATCATCAAGAACTTTTTGCATTTGACCATTCCGAATCGAAACTTCTTTCGGTATCTCGTCCTTGCTCATTCTGTTTGGGCTGAAATACATTCTTTCACCAGAATAGAAATGACTTTCGTTTCCTGGACGAACATAACAAAAAAGCGGTGACACCGCAGAATAAAGAGTTTCATCGAAGTGTGAGTATGGGAATGCAAAATGAGTTGGCTTAAATCCAGCCGATGCCATCTCTTCCATTGCGGGAAGAACCTCATCATCAATATATCGTTCTATATCATATCTGCGAGAATAAACCATAGCATCTTTATGGGATTTGCTGTGGCACCCGATAACATGCCCATCTTCTTTTAGTTCACGAAGCATTTGAATCTCGCTCACTTCAAGTAGATGAAAAGAATCGACATAAAAAACCGATTTTGCGCCATACTTCTTTAGCAGCCCACGGCACGAATACCAATTTGACACCGAATGATCATCAAAAGAAAGATGAACATGTGGATACTTTATCGGTTCTTTCAGGAATGATCCGAATCTCTGCGCCATTGACGGTATTTAGGATTCATAACCATGACGGAAGAACAGATAAAAATGTAGCAGACTCCGACAAAGATGATCGGCGGCAAGAATGACTCAAGTAGTCTTATCATGAAAACAAACCCTCCAAAGAACTTTCTTCTTCTACCGACCAACCAACCGCATCTAGGATAGTTGTCAGCGGCTCAATAAATGACTTTTCGAATTGCTTTTCATGATCAATAAATGATTCAAGACCGAATTCTTCTGGGAAGGTGGCGGGGAATGATATCACCTTTTCTCTAACAGGGTTCGGTTCCTTCAATTCGACATATTTGATCTTTTCGCCGTTGCGAATCAGAGGATACTTCTTGGACAACCCCTTCTTCTTGATCCAATGGTTGTAGACCAATGCACCCTTTACATGCATCGGAGTGCCCTTCTTGTAGATGCTGGCAGCGTCCGCATAATCGTCCGTGCCGTTGCAGCCACGGGGGAAGGCGATGTCGTAGACAGGAAGGGTCAGGAACTCGCTGTGGAAGCCCTGAACGAAAGAGTGCAATGCCCCCTCGTCTGCTGTCAGGATCAACTTGATTGCCTCCTTGAGCCTTGTACGGACGATCTGTGGGGTCGATGAACGGGCGGTTTCGATTCCCATAATCTTGAGATCGGGATCGTCCATGTAAACATTATCTTCCCCAAGATGGACGGCAAGCATGTATCGCTTCTTGGCGGTGAATACTCCCTTTGATGCGATGGCTTCTCGCTTCATGGACATTCGATTTGCATATGCATTCATTCTTTCCGCCAACTGCTCATACCATTTGTTAATCTTTGGGGAGATCACATCATTGCAGAACTTATCCACCATCTCGGTGGTCTTCTTCTTGTCCTTGCCGGAGAATACTCTGTTTACGAGGGGACCAAGACGGAGATAGACCGAATCCGTGTCAACTGCAATCACATAGTCTTCGCCTTCCGTGCCGCAAGCCTTGTTGAGGAAGCGGTTCAGATTGTCCTCTGCCCAACGAATCGACAACTGCCCCGACACGGTGATCGCTTCTGCCATGCTGAGGTTGTAATAGCGGCAGTACTGATTGCCCAAGGCACCGAATGCGCTGTTCAACTGCACCTTACGCACCAACTGAAAGTTATGGTACTTGGACACTTCCTTCTTCTTGGCGGCATACTCCTCGGGGCTAGCCTTGCTTCCCTCGGTCTTGAGCCAACCCTTCGCCTCAAGCATTCGCTTCTTGTATTCCTTGCGTTGTGCATACATGGTATCCATGAGTTCGGGTAGAAATCCATGGATGTCCCGCCGATACATGGTTCCGTTCGCCGCCACGCAAAGATTCTTTTTCTTTGCCACGGCAAGGAAGCCTTCCAATGAAGGATCGGTGTTCGGAGAAAGCAGGGCATCCATGCTGATTGACGGCAATCTCTCGCCCACGATTGTCTCGGGGCTTAGGTTGTATTGCATGATGAGATGGGGGTAAAGTGAATCAAGATCGAAGGATACCACCCAATCATGCCCACCTACGATTGGAGACTTAACATATGCACCTTCAAACTGATCGGACTTGTCGTTTCCTGTCTTCGGTGGAATAGTGATCTTCTTGGTGCGAAGATGGTTGTAGATGATGCTGTCCCACATTCGGACTTGGGAAAACACATCCCCGAAGTTTCCCCTTGCGCTATAGGCAAGAGCCTGCGCTAGTTCGATCAGACGCAACTTGTCTTCCAACTGCGAGACAAGGATGGTGTCCTTGATGTTATATTCCATGAATCGCTGAAAGTCCTGCTGATACAGACCGGTCAGGGTTCCCACATCGGAATAGTCGATCTTCCCCTCTCCCAACTCCACCATTGCAATGTGCTGCAATTTGTACGACTCACGGGTTACGAAGGTGAACTTCTTATACAAGTCCATATAGTCAAGTATGCTGATTCCTGCAAAGTCATAGACCCAATTGTGACGATCCATGATGACAACCTTGCGATTGCGAACTTCACGCCATGGGGACAGCCGCTTTGCTTCCTTCTCGCCCATGAGTTTTTCGATGCGGCGGAACAGGTACGGCATGTCGAACATGTTGACATTCCACCCCGTGATGATGTCGGGATCAAGTTCTTCCCATGCCTCAAGGAAATGACGGAGCATTGCCGCCTCGTCATCGAACGAATAGCAATTCACGCCATCGATTGAAAACTTGCCCAAGCCAAAGGAGAATGTGGTTCCGTTCATGTACAGAGTGATTGCGTTTACTCTCTCTGTTGGAACATCAGGAGTGGCAAATCCATCCTCGCTCTCAACTTCGATGTCAATGTACATGATGCGAACCATTGAGGAGTCATACTCCAATTCACCACCGCTACCATAGTTCTCTGCGATGAATTGATACTGTGCTTCAATGTCGCCGTATACCTTGAAGCCCTCCACATCGGAATACTTCTTGATGAATTCATATGCCTCGTATGTGTTCTCAAAGTCGATGGGATCAACAGTTGTTCCATCAATCGTCTTCCACGAAGTCGGCTTCGGCTTCTTGGTTGGGACATAGAGAGTCGGGCGAAAGGTCAGAGACTCATGGACACGGGCACCGTGCTTGTCATAGCCACGGTGCATGATGCGACTTCCCTTTTGATTAACGGCAGTATAAAACGGCTTCATGCAAAGAGGTCTTTCAGGGTTTGGGGAACTTCTTCCGCAATTCTATCCTCTGCCAACTTTACATAATCAGGATTCAACTCAGTTCCGATGTAATTTCTACCGTTCAAAAGAGAGACAACCGCAGTTGTGCCGCTGCCCGTGAAGGGATCGAATACCGTACCATCCTTTGGGCATCCAGCCAAGACGCATGGAAGAATCAAGTCTTTTGGAAAAGTCGCAAAGTGCGCCCCCTTGTAGGAACGGGTTGTGACAGTCCACACGGATCGCTTGTTCTTCATGGGATTCTCTTCCCACTCCTTACCTTCAAGTCCGTGGTGCTTCAACTTCGGATCGGTAGTTCCATCTCTCATTTGACTACGATCACGGGTTCCCCAATTCTGTGCGGGTTCCTTGATTGCCTCAAAGTCATAATAGTAGCGAGGCTTCTTGGAAAGAAGGAATATGTATTCATGCGCTTTGGTGCAGCGGTCTTCCACGCTTTCGGGCATGGGATTTGGCTTGTTCCAAATGATATCCTGCCGCAGATACCACCCGTCTGCTTGCAGCGCAAAGGCTACTCGCCATGGAATACCGATCAAGTCTTTTTGCTTAAGTCCCTTTTGATCCTTGCGATTTGCAGGAACGAAGTCTGATGGCATACCACGCTGACCCCCTACCGTCTGCGGTGGAGGGGCACAGTTCTTTGCGCTCATGTACGAGTCGCCAAGGTTTAGCCATAGGGTGCCGTCATCCCGCAGAATTCTCTTGACTCCACGAAATACATCGACCATCTTTTGTACATACCCTTCAACCGTATCTTCCTGACCGATTTCGTCCTCGCCTCCTTCATAGTCACGAAGACCAAAATACGGAGGTGATGTAATACAAGTATGGATGCAACCATCAGGCAATGTTTCCATGCCCTTTATGCAATCGCCAAGAATGATGCGGTGCGTGTTCATGATGGGTACTTTGTTCCTCTTGCAAAGAAGTGTTCTTCGAAGTCGGTAAAATCGAAGCACTCCTTGGCATACTCTAGGATAATGTTCTTGTCAAACTTGTTGCAGGAGTACACATCAAGAGTGATGAAGTGAGTTGGTTCGATGGAGTGGATTTGAATTCCGCTTTCAATCAGAGGAACCCATCCACTCACTCCCGCCTTCTGCGGGTACAGTTCCTTGCCCTGCTGTGTTGGTCCATGAATGACAAAAGGCTGACTCATGCGAGTCATTCCGATCTTGTCAACCACTCGCTCAAGAAAGCGATAGTGAAGTTCCAAGTCATCTGCTGCACCTGAACGACAGTTATACATGTCTAGGCAGTAAGAGTAACCAAAAGGCTCATTATTCATTGACGCTCCGTTGCATGAATCCAATCTTGATGAATCAATTCGTAAGACTCGTATTGTACACGAACATTGTTCTTGGTCAAGTCCCAAAGCACACGATCACCAACACAAATGTCTTCGGTGACCTTATCTCCCACAGAAACCACAACACTCCAAATGTTTGGATTTGTTAGTTTTTCCTTGTAGATGATTCCAGATTCTGTTTTCTTTTCAGCACCAAAATTGTGCTTTTGTACAACGATCCACTTACCCACGGGTTTGATTTTCTTCATTTCAATTCTCTTTTCACCTTTTTCCAATACTTCAATGTTGCTGATTCTTTATGTCCGTCTGGTCCACCGTTATGAATTCTTGCCAGTTGCTCAAGAGTCGAATCGGAGGTTCCGTATCTGCGGAGGTAAGCCCGTACAACTCGCTTGGCGTAGTCAGGATTGAAGCAGTCTTCATATTTCCCGCCGAGCGTCTTGTCAAATTCGACCGCATCTTGCCAATAGCATCGGTGAATTTGCAGTAGACCAATTGCTCTGCCTCCGTCCCCAACAGCCTTTGCATCGCCTTTCGACTCCACCCGAACCAATGCGGGGATAAGCCTATCAAGTGTTGCGTTGGAGACTTCTCCTGCATTAGCCGTTTGAGGGAACAGGAGGATCAGGCTCAAAATGCTGAATTTGAACATTGTCACCAACGATGAAGTGTGGTCTAGACGCACGATGTTCTTCCTCCTTCTTTGACTGAATGTATGAATAGAAAAGAACCGAGTAGTTAATCATGTCAAGGATGGTGTCCTCAAGACTTTCGTCCTTGACCTGAAACACACCCGCTTCCACGAACGAAGACAATCGGGACATCTTGTCGGTCATTCTGACAAGCATTCCCGCTTCCGTCTTGCAGATGCCCATGGCTTCACAACGGGTGAAGTTGGCGAACGGTTCGACACCATGCCGCCCTGCATAATCGGCATTCTTGCGGCGCATCAGTTCGAAAGCCTTTGAGCAAAGTGCCTTATGGTGTTGTAGCAATTCATCACGGTGCATAATTAAGCCTTTCCTGTGGAGCCGAACCCGCCGCTACGGTCGGTCTTCCCTTTTACTTCATCGGCAAGTTGGACGAAATCTGTGTAGATTTTTTCCACAATTTCGCCTTGGCAGATGCGGTCGCCATGAGTTATCTTGATATCGGTCATTGTCGTATTGGTTACGGGAACCATCAATTGGTGCGTATAGTCGGAGTCAATAACTCCTTCGCAGTTAGACAGCATGAGACCACCCTTGATCGCTAGCCCAGAGCGCATGTGTAGACGCACGGAATAACCACGGGGGATATCCAATACAAGTTGGGTGGGAAGGAGCATACGGCATCCTGGACGAAGCAGGACGGATGCCTCCTTATCTCCACGAACCTCATCAACGAAAGCCATACTCTTAAAATTGCTGCTGTTTTTGTCCCATGCATCAACCTCCCGCTTTCCTGCGGGGAAACATACACGGATATCAAAACAGGCGGATTCCTCCGTAGCATATGCGGGAGGAAAAGCCGCCTGATGAAGTTTGTGGAAACCTAGCGTGACACGCCGTTCACTCATGATGAATACCTCAATTTGGTTGTGTCAGTCTACACTAAAATCAGTCTTCGTCAATATATTTCTTGCGAATACCGATTCGGTACTTGGGTATCAATTCCCATTCTTTCTTCTCTCCAAAAGGAAGAATCTTGAAATGGGAAATCGGACAAGCGGGGTCTTTTGTGATTGTTGGATTAACAATTTTTACTAGACCCCATTGCTCCAAGAGATTTGCAATAGTATTTCTTCGACCCTTATCCGAATCGCTGAAGTCGTTCTCAAGACCGTCCAGCATGAACAATTCCTTGAAGTGAACGATATAGTACTTGCCTCTCTTATGTAAGATATGGCAAGACTGATATAGTTTCTTCTCTGTTTTGGAAGAAATGCCGATGCGGGTCAGGGTTTCTTTGACCTTAAGAAAATTATCTGGCGAGGGTAAGGTGACCTCTACCAAGTTGTTCACGATTTGGTCTATATTCACGGCTCAATGCTCTCAAATAAAAGTCTCTTGCATTATTTAGCATTAGAACCGCCTTTGCCCTTCAGAATGGCATCCAACCTGTCTTTTGGAAGGAAACGAATGTATTCCATTGCCCTCTTTCTCCCCACAGAATACTGTAGCATGACGGCTTCGATAATAGGTTCATCTTCCTCTACAGGCTTGATCCACTTATCGAATCGCTTTCGCTTTCGAATAGAGTGGTAAAGATAGTCATACTGCATTCGCCGTTCAGCCAATGGCAAGCAGTTCATTTCATTCGCATAGAAAATACTATCGGAACTAAAAGACAGACCACGATTCACAACAAAAGGAACATAGTCCTTTTCGGCATCAGGACTTATGTCCATCATGTTGCCTGTTTTTTCGTTGATGCTTTTGATGAAATCAAATGGATTCAGTTTGCTCATGTCAAATCGATTCTATCAATGTCAAGTTCTTCGCTCTTGACGCTCACAATTAATCGCATCGGGATGTATATCCATTTGCGCTTCTTGATGTCATATACGGAATGCAACAGAAACTGATCGTATGCGTTGCTCCCATGATACCGATCAATCAAGGGTGCTTCAACATAATCTTGCCCAACTACGCAAACCCTGTGAGAAATCTTTGTCTTGATTTTCTTCCCCGTCATGTCTTCGTATTCGATATCCAAATGCTCGGGATAGATTTTTTCTAACAAGGAGTCAAGCCATTCGCCTAGCATGACATCAGTCATTCCCGTGATATCAAAATATGAACCAAGACCACCGTTTCCCGTATCATCGCTGTGCTTCTTTGCCACTTTCATGGCAAAATAAGTCTTGCGCTCACGCAAGAACGCCTGACGGGCACTCTCGCATTCTTTGAGAAAGTCAGTATAGGAATACTTCTTCTCAAGACGCTGATTGATTTTTGATACTTTCTCCATCTCCTCATCGGAAATGACACTAGACAACAGCATGATTTTTTCCAAAGGATTGGAAATCTCACCGATTGGAGTTGTGCGAATCGAATTGAATTCTTCCCAGAACTTTGGGCTGACTTCAGTTGTCATCGATGTACGAAACTCATCGATATAGTTCTGAATGTTGTACCTTTTCCCGATCTCATGGATCGTGATTGAAAGGTCATTGAGGCTCTTTACAACCATGCCATGCCTCCCTTCGTCCTTTCTATTTAGGATTTGAAGGTACATTCCGATGCCAACATTACGCAACATGCCGCAAGGTTGATCTCTTGATCGGCGGCAAACGCTGCTCGGTGCTGATACTCCGAAAGAGTGAGAACAGCCTGTGGAACGGATGACGGCTGCAACTGATCTACGAGGGTTTCGTAGATTTTTCGAAATACATGTGCGGTGTCACGGTCGGCATTGTCAACAACCCACTTTCGAATCTCATTGAAATTCTTTCCCTTAAGTGCCTTTACCAATGACTCAACTCCAACATCAGCAGCAACTAGGATTCCCGTATCGATTGCTCCCGAAACAGAGTAACGCTGAATCTCGTTTAGTACTCTTCGAAAGTCGGGGAAATGACGAATGATCAGTTCAGCAAGAACTCTCTCATCATACTGAATGGATTCCTTGTCAAGGATGTCTTTTGTACGAAGAAGAAACTCCTTCGCCATCTTGGGCTTCTCCTTCGCAGGAATCTTGAAGTCGATGCATGTGCAACGGCTGTGCAGCGGTTCGATGATTCGGTGCTTGAAGTTGCAAGTGAGGATGAAGCGACAGTTCTTGGCGAACTCTTCGATGAAGCCACGCAGAGCGGGTTGGGTTGACTGTGGGTTCAGATAGTCAGCCTCGTCAAGGATGACCACC
>Ga0078894_10000251_pt1 | contig 36233 bp, 18 predicted proteins | sample LauGreSu1BDMLBSD_2_FD_67506 | JGI IMG/M metagenome (GOLD analysis project Ga0078894, IMG submission 67506) | Freshwater lake microbial communities from Lake Michigan, USA - Su13.BD.MLB.SD (version 4) (version 4) | ecosystem: Environmental > Aquatic > Freshwater > Lake | place: Lake Michigan... | reverse complement strand
TGTCAAGCTTATCCAATAATTAGTGGTAAATTATCAGATTTTAGAGTATTACAAAATGCCTTTAATTATTTGGAAATTCCGACTATCCAAATATCTGGAGGAAATGGATCTGGCGCTGATACTAAGGTAATTTTAGAATCATACGAATACTCTGTAAATTTTGATTCTTCTCCTACTTCTGGACTAATAAATTTAACAACTGGAACAATAGGTTTTAGTACAAATCATAATTTTTATGATGGTGAGGAAGTATTTTATGAATTAAAACCAGGAGCATTTCCTATAAGTGGATTGGAGGAAAGTGCAAAATACTATGTTGGGGTGATAAGTCCACAGTCTTTGAGATTGTATTCAAATAAAACAGATTCCCTTAGAAAGTTAAATCAAGTAATATTCAGTGATTTTGGAGTTGGCACAAATTCATTAAGGTCTTCAGAATTAAAAAATAAAATAAATTCCATAACAATACTTTCTGGTGGGTCAAACTACTCAAATAAGAAAGTTTTTGTAGACCCAGTAGGAATTAATACATTTTCAAATGCTATAACTTGCCCAGATCTACATAGATTTTCAAATAATGAAAAGGTAGTATACAGAAATTTGGGATCTTCTATTTCAGGTCTTAGTACTAATATAAGTTATTTTGTTAATGTAATTGATAATTTCTCATTTTTCCTATCAACTAGCGTAAATTCTTATGCGGTAAATCTTAATAGCATTGGTGTAGGAACTCATATTTTTCAGTATGAACCAATAACTGTAAAAATTGTAGGAAAAACACAAAATAACCAGGAAGCAAATATAGATCCAATATTCAGAGGTGAAATAGAATCTGTATATGTGTACAAGAATGGTACAAAATATGGATCTAAAGAAATTGTAAATTATAAGAAACTTCCAGAATATCAATTAGTAACTGGAAATTTTGCCCAGTTAACTCCAATTATTATTAATGGTAAAATTGAAAAGGTTATAGTTAATAATCCAGGAAAGGACTATTATTCAATCCCAGATATTCAAGTTATTGGTGATGGAAACTTTGCGAAGTTGATCCCAATACTCCAAAACAATAGAATTATTGATGTTTTAATTTTAAACACAGGAAGTGGATACTCTCAATCTGCAACTTCACTAATCGTAAAATCTGCGGGAAGTGGTGCAAATTTGGGAATTAATCTTCAAGAGTGGACAATAAACGAGGTTGAAAGATACTTATCATCGTTGAATAAAGTTCAATCCGGAAATTTAACAGATTCTAGTGATTCATTCTTATCAAAAGGTTTGGTAGGTTTAAAGTATTCTCACCTATATCCACCAAGAAAACTAAGAGAAATATTAATAACTAAACAAATTGAAGGTGATCAAATTTCATATTCTAGAGATTTGGTCAGAAATAATGGGCAGGAAGTTAATTCAAATATACACTCGCCAATAATTGGATGGGCATATGATGGAAATCCAATTTATGGTCCATATGGATATGAATTCAAGGATGGAAGTGGTATAATTAAAAGAATGGTTTCTGGATATAGAAAAATACAATCATCCGAAAGACCAAACTTTCCTGATGGATTTTTCGTAGAAGATTATGAGTATATTGGGTTTGAGAAAACGCCAGATGCTGTAGCAAATTCTGATATTGTTCTAGATAAGTATAACGGTAGATTCTGCGTTACCCCAGAATATCCAAATGGAGTTTATGCATATTTCTGTACAATAGAAGAAACTGTTTTTGCTGATTTTTCGAATTATAGGAAACCACAGTTTCCGTATGTGATAGGAAATTTTTATCATTCTAAACCTATTGATTTTAATTTTGATTTTAATTCAAAGCAAAGTTTTATTGATATTAATTCAACAAATTGGATTAGAAATACATATCCCTATAATTTACAAGAATCGCATAGTAGATATGAATTTTTAGATTCTAAATTGAAAAAAGGAAATCTTTCAAAAATTATCTCCACTAAAAAGGGAGTAGTGGATAATATTGAAATTTTTTCTTCTGGAGATAATTACACCGTAGGTGATCAAGTAATATTTGACACAAATGAGGGCCCTACATCTAAAGGAGCTTCAGCGATAGTTTCTGAAGTTGAGGGAAGAGAAGTTCTTAAAGTAAATCTTGATACTGAGACTACTCTTGATAATTTAGAATTTTACTTTTTACCTAAAGCAAGCAGTGGTCCTGGAGTTGTTTTAGGAATAACTTCATTTACCCACAAATTAGTTGATCAAACTGAAGTTCTAATTTCCGGAATGAAAGATTATTTAAATAATGAAAAAGATGATTTTATTGGAAAATTAATTTCAATAAAATCAAGTCAATTGGTGTTATCTTCAGATTTAGATACAGTTTCTAATACTGGTTTACAAACTTTCATCTATGTTGTTGGAAATTTAGATTTTCCAAATATTAAAGAAAATGATATTTTTGATATTGCTGATATAGAAAAAATAAAAGTTTTAAGAGTTGATAAATCACAATCCAGATTGTGGGTATTAAGAAATTATAATGGATCTGGTGGTTTGGATAACCGTTTTAATAGTGGAACAATACTATTTGAAGATTCTTCTAAGTTTGAGTTTAGTGGATCTCTTATTCAGAATAGAGATTATAATATTCCTAGAACTCTTTATTTTAATCCCAATGAATCTTTGGGATTGGGAGTAACATTCTCATATAATCAAGAATATGGAACAACCATAACTTTTTCAAATCCAGGAGTTGGAGATACTCAAATTTTTGTAAGAACTCAACAAATATATTTGCCAAATCATGGATTATCAAATGGAACAAGGTTAATTTATTCATCCGAGGGATCAAATCCAATATCAATTTCAACTGACGGAGTTTCTTCTGGTCAACTTTTGGATAAAACTTTGGTTTATACAACTGTTTTCAATCCAAACTTTATTGGAATATCAACAGTTCCCGTTGGAATATCTACATTAACTGGATTATATCAAAGTCCAAATTCTAGTGTTGGATTATTGTATTTTACAAATCCTGGAACCGGAAATGTTCACAGTTTTACGGCAAATAGTTTTGCCAAAAACAAAGGTAATATTTCAAACAATATTATAAAGGTAACACTAAAGGAAGAGCATAATTTAAATAAATTTGATTCTATTAGATTAGAAATATTCTCCGGTATAGGAGTAACTCATAAAGCGTATTACAATAACGCAAACAGAAGAATTGTATTTAATAAAAAATCTTTCACATCTTCAAATGTTTCTGTTGAAAATAATTTAATTAACATCGTTAATCATGGATACTATAGTGGACAAAAAGTAATATACAAATCTTCAACTCCAGGTAATTTTACTGACGATAAAATTTATTATGTTTTTGTATCGGACTTTGATAATATTGGACTCTCCCAAAATTATTCAGATTCAATTTCATTTATACCAAATTTGATTAATATAACTTCCGCTGTGGGTGGTGAGTTATATTCAATAAATCCAAAAATTGAAGTTGAAAGAAATCAAACAGTAACTTTTGATCTTTCAGATAGTTCATTGGCATTTACTAGAAATGGTGAATCATATCCAGCATTTAAATTGAATTTCTACAAAGATAATAATTTTTCAGATTTATTAGAAAGCACCGAAGGATTTAAAGGTTATAATATTTCTGGATTCGGAACTGTTGGAATAACAAGTACATCTAATGTATCTTTTACAATAAACGATCTTTGGCCAGAAACTGTTTATTATAAGTTTGATATTGACAATGTAAGTATTATTCCAGATCAAAAAAGAGGATTAGTTGTTGATAATGAAGTAGTCGGATTCAATCAATTATCAATTCTAAAAAACAAATATAGTGATTCATATAGTATCATTGGAATTGCCACCACATCTTTTAATATTTCATCCAAACAAATTTCAAAACCATTTGAATATAATGAAAACAATTCTTCAATAAAATATTATTTAAGATCAATTTCAGATTCTGGAAAAATATCATCTATAACAATAAAGGACAGAGGTTTAGGTTATAAGTCCTTACCAGGAATATCATCTGTTAGTTCAAAAAATGATGAAATCAGAATTACACCAATTTTGTTTAGTTCAAGTAAATCAATTGGTGAAGTTAATAAAATAGACATTAAAAATATAGGATCTGATTTTTACTGCGATAATAGTTTAAGACCTACAGCAAAACTTCCTGAATTACTAAAACTAGAACCTTTTAGTTCTTTTGATAAAATTGATGTAACTTATTCCGGTAAAAATTACATATTACCACCAAAGTTAATTGTTTTTGATGGATTAACTGATGAATTGGCAGAAGAGGTTAGTTTAGAATATAATCTTGAAGATTCTACTGTCAATATTCTAAAAAATAGTAATGGTTTATATAACAAAACACCAAGAATAGTTCCAACAAGTAATACCAATGGCGTAAGTATAAAAAATATTTCTTATAATCCTTCAAACAGTGATGTTACCGTATTTTTAAATGTAGGATTTTCCCTTAATTCTAATCCATTCCCATTTGGAGTTGGAGATAAAATTTTAATAGAGAATGTAAGTGTTGGTATAGGAACAGAGAATTCTTTAGGTGAATTTGAATTTATCCAAACTGGTAAAGGATATGATTCGAAAGAATATAACTATGATTTATTCACGATAAAGAGTGTTGACGAAAATTATGGTGGAACAGGGTCAGTCACCTTTAATATCAAAAATTTCTTGAAAAATGGTGAAGTTCCTGGAACTTTTAACGATGAATTTTCACAATCAGCAATTGTTGTTCCGGAAAAATATTTCCCAGTTTTGATATAAAACTGAAAAAGAATTCCTATATTTTAGGAGAAACTGTAGAAACTGAGTCTTCAAGTGGAGTTGTTGAGAACTGGGATCCAGTAAATGAAATTCTAACAGTATCTACAATAGATACTTTTAAGGAAAATCAAATTATCACCGGAAATACAACATCCTCTACGGCAACCATAACAAGAGTTACCAGTTTTGATGTAACATACGTAGTTGGTTCTTCTGCAGTTGTCAATGAAAAGTGGCAAAATGAAAGTGGATTCTTAAATAATTCTTTCCAAAAAACTCCCGATAATGATTATTATCAATATTTTTCATACTCATTGAAAAGTAAAAAGCAATTTGCTGAGTGGGAAAGTTCCGTAAGTAAGTTAAATCATATTGCCGGATTTAAAAAATTTGCTGATTTATCTGTAGAATCTGAACTTGAAACTGCAGATCGTATTGTTCCAGACTTACCATTAGTTTCCGAATTTTCTGTAGTTTCCGATTTTATCGAATTTATTGATCTAAATTGTTATAACTATTTTGACATTGTTTCCGAAAATACATACTTACTTTCAAATATTATAGTTTCCGATGAAGTAACATTCGAAAATAATGAAATTCAAGATTACATAGAATCTATAGGAAACAGAGTTCTTTTAATAGATGATATAAGCCCACAATTCAATAATAGTCCAAGAAGTACTCCATACAGTATTGTTGATACATTTGATATTTTATCAACAAACTATAAAAAATATTTTGCATATGTTAAAGATAAAAGATTTGGGGTAGATAGACAATTCTCAATCATATCTTTAATTAATGATGACAATTCTGGATTTGTAAATGAGTATGGAACTGTAGACTCTTATTATCAACTCGGAAGTTTTGATTTTTCAGTCTCCGAAGAAATTGGAAATTTGGAATTTTATCCAGTAAACTTCCAGGCAAATGACTTTGATGTATCTCTAGTATCATTTGATTTACTTAGCGATTCTATAGGTATTTCCACACAAAATATAGGAAACATAGCATCAATAATATCAAATACAAAACAAGTTTCTGCGGGAATAGGAACAACTACAGTTTCTATTGTTGGAATTTCATCAACCAATAGAACTTCAAAAATACTTATTTCCCTAAAGTCTGATGATGAAACTTTAGTTGAATGTAATGAATTAACCATCATGGTAGATAATGTCTATAATCCTATTATTTTGGATTATGGTCATCTATCTAATAATAATTCAGCATCAATTTTGAATACCGGAAGTTATAATGTATATTATGACAGTCCAACACAAAAGATTTTGGTTGATTTGACAGCAAATGTTTCAATATCTTCAACAATTAAAGTTACAACAACTTCAATATCACTTTCCTCCACTGGAACAGCATCTTCAGAGACTGTTTTAGATAATTCAAAGGTATTTTCATCTTTCTGTGGAATAGCATCTACTTCATCACCGGGAATAACTACAATTTCATCCTATCCACTTTCTTATGCTGCTTCATACCACATAGTTTCGATTGCGGATACTATTGGTAATAGATATCAAACTTCAGAGGTTAATCTTTTGAATGATGGAAGTGAGGGTTATATCGTTGAGTATGGAACACTACAAAGTGGGGATACCTTATGCTCTTTTGGATCTACAATAGTAGGATCAAATGTTTCTTTATGCGTAACTCCAATAGCAAATACCTCTCTTGAGGTTAGGGTCTTTACACTTTCACAAGGATTAAGAAATCCATTAATTAGTGATAATGTTATTGAAATTGGAAATTCTTCTATAAATTCTTCCGAAGGTGAATATTTTGGTACGGAAAGGGAAATTACGAAGGATTTTGAACTTTTATATGAAGATAATCCAATATTTGAAAGAGTTTTTGATGGCACTGATAATGCAGTAATCAATTTGGTTGATGACCAATTTGACTTCAATTTCCACTACTTTAATAGTGGTGAAGAAATTTCATATGATTTTACTTTTGGATCACCAATAGGAATTGCAACTACGACTATTTCTGGAATAGGAACTACTGATAAATTGCCATCAAAGTTGTTTGTAGTAAAAATTAATGAAAGGTCAATTCAGGTAGCGGCAACTGCGGAAGAGTCTTTGAGATTTAGTCCAAATGTTTTATCATTAACTTCTGTCGGAATTGGAACAGTTCACAAATTAACATCAACATATCAAAATAACAAATCTCTAATTTGTTTGGATAATATAGTTCAAACTCCGATTGTTTCCACTTCTTCAACAACTATACTTTCTTCTAATATAGAAATTAGAGATGTTAAAATTGAAGTTAATGATCCTACAGATTTTATTGCCGCAAATTTTGTAAAAATTGACAATGAAATTCTAAAAATTAGAGCGGTTGGAATTGGCAGCACAAATACTTTATTGGTGGATAGAAATGTTCTGGGAAGCAACATATCAACACACTCATCAAACTCTCTAGTCACAAAAATCTCCGGAAATTATAATATTGTTGGAAATAGAGTTTACTTCCAAGATCCTCCATATGGTAAAATACCAGAAAGTGATCCAAATGGATCTCCGGATAATTTTGATTGGACTGGAATATCTTCAAGTTCAAGTTTCCATGGAAGAGTATTTTTAAGAAATTCTGCAATAGGTTCTACTCAAGAAACATATACTACAAACTACATATTTGATGATATTTCCAATCAATTTACAGGTATAAAAGAAGAATTTATATTGAAAGTTGGTGGCCAAAATGCAACTGGTCTATCGACGAGTAATGTCGTAGTTCTGATAAAGGATATATTCCAAATACCACAAAAAACTGAAATATTTGATCCTAGAGGAAATTATAGAGTTGTTGGAACTTCACAAACAACAACATTGTTATTTGATAAATTGGGAACAGAACAAAATCCAATTGATATCAATGTAACAAATATTCCGGTTGGTGGAGTAATTGTATCTGTTTCATCTACAGGTGGATTTGGATATCAACCTCTCATTGCTGCCGGTGCTACTGCTGTAGTCTCCTCATCTGGAACTATCCAAGGTCTTGTGATTGGAAACACTGGTTCTGGATATAGAAAATCCTCAAAATATGAAGTTGCAACAAAGGTAAGTCAATCGGTTAGTGCTGGATCGACAACTATTTTTATTGATGATAGAAATTCAGTATTTAAAAAACTTCAATATTCCAATAGCAATACTATCAGTATTGGATCTGCAATTAAAAATCAATCTATTGTGGGATTTGGTACAAATTATGTTCTAATTGGAACTGGATCAACTGTTAATGTTGCCATAGCTAATACAACTAGCGTAACAGTATCTCTGAATAATCCAAAATCTTCTTTAATTGATATTGGAATAGTTACTTCAAGATCTTTAGTAAAACCCACACATCTTGGATTCACAACTTCAGTTGGTGGATATATCTCAAGCGATATTAATATAACAAATCCAGGTTCTTCTTATACCAATTTCCCAACAAAATATACTACAACCACCTCTTCAATAGTTTCAATAGGTAGCACTGTTATTCCACTAACATCCTTAAGTGGTATAGTTGTTGGTGATTATATTGGAATAGGAACTCTTATTCAGCTAGCGGAAATTGTTGGGATTGGATCAACATCGGTTTTAGTATCAACATCAAGCACATCATCGTATCAAATAGCATCATCAACATCGGTAGAAATCAAAGAATTTGCCCCACCAGTAATTATTTTCGAGTCCCCCCTCCCCTATTCAAATATACCATTAAAATATAGTGCGAGTTCACCAAGTGGTGTGGGGATTGGAACAAATGCTTACATTAATATTGAAATGGGTCAAGATAGAATACTAGAGTTTGATCTATCTAATTCCGGAAGTGGATATAAAAAAGGAGATATTTTAACAGTATCGACTGATGTTGATAATTTGCTGGGAATTTCAACAGATCCATCAAAATCTTTTGTAGAATTCAAAATTACTGTAGACCAAATTTATAATGATAAGTTTTCCGCATGGTCCGTTGGTGATATTGATATCTTAGATCCTTTTGATGAATTATTTGATGGATCTAGAACTAGATTTTCATTGAAATTGGACGGTAGCACTGTAGCAATTAGATCAGTAAAGGGATCAAATATCGATATTCAATCAACATTATTAATTGTAATCAATGATGTAATACAAATTCCAGGAGAATCTTATACTTTTACTGGCGGTAGCACCATAAGATTTAAAGAAGCTCCAAAATTTGGAGATAAGTCTTACATTTTATTCTATAAAGGAACATCTTCAGTAGATACCGCATTTATTGATATACTAGAAACTATAAAAATTGGGGACGATATTATAATTACCAGTGATGATATCAATCTGAAACAGAAAAAAAGAGGAATTTCTAATATAATATCATCAGACCGCGCTTTAACCACTTTATATTCTGGAGTTGGTATAAATTCATCTGTTTCTAGACCTGTTATTTGGTGTAAGCAAACCGAGGATAGAATTATAAATGGTAATAAAATCTTTAAAGACAGAGATTCTTATGAACCACTAATTACACCGTCAACAAATATTATACAAACAGTTGGAATTGGTTCTACAGAAATATTTGTTGAATCTATTCGCAATTTATTCAATTCCGAAAAAGAAAACACATTATCAAGTTATACCAATAAAATAGAAATAACATCAGCAAATGTTTTAGTTTCAGCATCGGCAACATGTAATGTATCATCTTCCGGAACCATAACATCATTCAACATCAATAATGCTGGATCGGGTTATGAGATTGCTCCATCCGTAACAATACAAAATCCAATTGGTATAGGATCAACACTCAAAGCAACAGCAACAGCAACAATATCTGGGGGAGTAGTTAATTCCATAACAGTCACAAATCCTGGATTTGGGTACACATATGGACCAATATCTGGTATTAAACTAATATCCAATGGATCTGGATTCCCACCGGGAATAAGCACGGCAAAACAAAATAATATTTACTATAAAGCAAGATTAAAATCTTCAACTGGAATAGGTGATGGGGCAACAGTAAATATTGGAATTGAACAGAATAATATCAACTATATTGAAATAATTGACAAAGGAAATGGATATATTGTTGGAGATGAAATTTTTATCGACCAATTCGATAATAAGAATCTAACCAATGATCTTAGAAATACTCTCCTTACACAAAATATTATTTTCAGAGTTACATCTGTAGATCCTCCTCTTGTATTGATATCACCACCAACACTAAAAACCGAATCTATTAGTAATGTCACATATGAAGGTGATTATGGGCAGGTTGTTGGAATTGGATCAACCGGAGCATATTTCTATATGGACTTCTTTATTCCTTATGATTCCGCATTAAGAGATAGTAACAGTCCTATTTCAATAAGTGGTATTCAAACTGGATATTATTTTACTATTAGAAATTCCAATATTGGAAATGGATCAATTTCACTAAAAAATGACGGATCTTTGATTGGAGTTGGAACCACTTGCTTTGATAACATATATCAAGTATATGAAAAATCTCTATTAGAAAGAGATATTCCTGGAATTGGAGTCACATATGTTTCTAGGATTAAAACCCGAGTTCAAGATTTGGTGGCAGTTGCATTGCCAGATATAGCATCATTTGATGCGACTGATATCACTTTTGATTCCACCTTATATACATTTGATAATCTTGGATTCGATACTAGAATATTTGGTCAATATAGTTGGGGAAGAATTTTGGTTCCTGAAAGAAAAAATCCAGTCGAATTTATCGCATATACGACTAATGGAGTTTCTGGATTAACAACAAACTCATCTGTCGAGAGATTTAATCCTCTCAGATACAGAAACTACATATAATAAATACTAAAAAGATCTTTAGAAATGTCTAAGTCATTAATTAGTACTGGAATTAATCCAAATGATGGAAATGGTGATACTTTATTGGCAGGAGCTGGTAAAGTAAATTCAAATTTCAATGAAATTTATTCCACTTTGGGTAATGGAACTGATCTTAGCATTGGTGTTGGAAAAACTATAATTTCAACAAATGCACAGGGAAATGTTGGTATAAAAACTACAAATCCAACATCAGAATTATATGTCTCAGGAAATCAATACGTTACTGGAATACTGACTGCAACATCTTTATTTGGAAATATAGTTGGATCATCGGGAACCATTACCAATTTAACTGGTACTGCAGGAACCATTACTACTTTAAACAGTACTAATGGAACAATTACTACATTAACTGGTACAAACTTAAATTACACTGGAATTTCATCGGTTGGTTCATTATCAATAGGATCAACCGAAGTTATTAGTTCTGCAAGACAGCTTAAAAATATTACTTCATTGGATGCAACCACAAAAGCAACAATTGAAAGTTCTATACAGTTAGCACCAAATAACTTTAGTGATTTGCAGGTAACTGGAGTTTCTACATTTACCAATGGTCCTGTACTTATTGGAACTGGAGCAAGCACTGGAACTGTAAATCAAGATCTTCAAATTATTGGTGGTGCTTATATTAGTGATAATGTTGGAATAGGAACTACAAATCCAGATAAATCTCTACACATTTATACTGCAGATGGTGACGTAAGAATTGGTGACATTACTGAAGGAACGTCATCAACTGATGCTGGTGTAATTTTTACTGGTTTAGGTTCTAATAGATCCGGATTGTTTACGGAAGTAAATGGAACTCTTTTATCTTATGGAATTAATTGCCAACAAATAACTGGTGTTGAAACTGGAAGAGCAGGTGGTATTTTTAGATTTGACACTAGACCTTCTGGATCATTTAACAGTTCAAATTGCTTTACTGTAGTAGGAAAACCGATTGGAACAACAATGGAATATAGTGCCTTTGTTGTAGGATTAAACGATGGTAATACTTATTTGTCTCCAACAAGAGGTAATGTCCTAGTTGGTTCTTCTTCATCAACAGGAACCGCATCACAACCGCTTCAAGTGACTGGTGGTGCTTATGTTTCCGGCAATGTTGCTATAGGAGAAACAGTTGGGGTAGGTCTACTTCATGTGTCTTCCGCTGGTCCAGTTATTGTAGGTTCCGGAACCTCAACAGGAACAGCGGCACAAAGACTTCAGGTAACTGGTGGTGGTTATTTTTCCGATAGTATTGGACTTGGTGCAACTAACCCAACCTCTTTATTACACATAGGTCCTGGAACTATATCAAGATCACAATTGGAATTTAGTTCAGGGTCACTTCTCACATCACCCTCGGCGGGTGTTGTTGAATATGACGGAACAACTTTATTTGCCACACCAAATACAAGTTATGGTAGAGCATCAATTCCTACTACGATTTATACATCTGGTGCTGGCACCATTCTCACAACTTCATCGGAAGCAACAGCACAAATACTATTCCCATCAGCAAACGATACCATTTCGTTACCGATAGGAACCTATAGAATTGAATTTGGAATTAGTATGACCAGATCTGCTACATCTACTACAGCAGCTACTTTGAACGTCACTTTGAATGGTTTTGGAAGTGGTTCTGCAGGCACTTTTAGTGGAATAGCAGATGGAACTGTTGCAACAACTTCCGCATCTGGTATACCAATTTCTGGATCATCTATTACATCATCAATTCCAATCAGCGTATCTACTTCAACCGCAAGTGCAATTTATACAATTAGTTTCACTGGTATTTTAAGAATAACAACTGCAGGAACTTTCCAACCAAGATATAGTTTGAGTGCTAACTTGGGCGGTGCATCTGGTTCAAATGCAATTAGTGCCGGAAACTATCTGATTCTACAATCCCTTGCTACTTCCGGATCTTCCGTTGCGACGGGAGCATGGGCATAATATGGTTTTAAATCTCGGATATAAATAGAACATAGAATAAATGGGCAAATGTCAGCAATCATAACTGATCAATTTAGAATATCAACTGCTCTGGATTTTATTGACAGAATTAAAAGTTCTAGGGATAGTTATTATTTGTTTACAGGTCTCTCAAATCCCGAAGAATACGCTACAGACTGGAATACAAATCCCCCAGCCTTTAGAGATTCTTTTGATGAAGAAAATAAAGTTTGGGAAACTATGTTTTCTTTGAAGAAAATATCTTCAGAAGATGTCAGACCTGTTATAAGACGTTATAACTGGCAGTCTGGTACAACCTATGATATGTACCACCATAAAATTAGTGTTGATTCTCCTTCATTTACCACCGATTCAATCAGTCTCTATTCTTCAAGATATTATGTAATTAATAGAGATTTTAGAGTTTATATATGTTTAAATAATGGATATGATCCCCGAAATGAAAATGGAAGGCCTTCATTAGATGAACCAACTTTTGTCGATTTGGAACCAAGATCTGCAGGAACAAGTGGGGATGGATATATTTGGAAATATTTGTACACAATTAAACCGAGTGAAGTTTTGAAATTTGATTCAACAAATTACATTCCAGTCCCAATTGATTGGTTTACATCAGATGATTATAAAGAAGTAAGAGAAAATGCCTTACCTTCTAGTGGAAGTGGTCAATTAAAAACAATTTTAATCAAAGGATTTGGTTCCGATTTGGGAGATCCTGGAACATATAATAATATACCCATAGTGGGAGATGGAATCGGAGCAACAGCTGCTATAGTTGTTGGATCTGATAGAAAAGTTGAAAGAATTTTTGTAACTAATGGGGGATCTGGATATACATATGGTATTGTTGATTTGGGAAACAGTGGTTTAACTTTAACTGCCCCACCTTCATTTGAAGTAATTATACCACCTAAAGGAGGACATGGATCTGACATTTATAGAGAACTTGGTGCAAAAAATGTTCTCATCTATTCGAGAATAGAAAATGATGTTCAAGATCCAGATTTTATTATCAATAATAAAATTGCTAGAATAGGAGTAGTACAAAATCCACTTTCTTACGATTCGACAGCAGAATTGAATAAAAATAAAGCAAGTGCTGTGAGTGCTATAAAAATAAAATCTCCAGATAATGAAACAGTATCTGTAATTCAAAATTCTTTTTTTACACAAACTGTTGGAGTTGGAAGAACTGCTGTTGGGCGAGTTGTTTCTTATGATAAACCAACTGGAGTATTAAAGTATTGGCAGGATAGAACTCAAGTTGGATTTACGACAGATGGATTTATAAATCCAAACCCATCATATGGAATAGGTTTGGTTGATTTTAATTCCCAAAATGTCATTAATTTTGAAACTACTTCAGGATCTGTCGATTCAAATTTTTCTGGCGACACATTAGCCATAAATAACAATACGTATTATTTGGGACAGACTTTCACAAATGGTTTATCAAACCCTGAAGTCAAATATTATTCCGGGGAAATAATTTATGTCGACAATAGACCTTCTATTTCTCGTTCGTTAAATCAAAAAGAAGATATTAAAATTATTTTGCAATTCTAAGAATTATGCCACAAGATACTAATCTCAACGTTTCTCCATATTTTGATGATTTTGATAGGGAAAAGAACTATTATAAGGTTCTTTTCAAACCAGGATATCCCGTTCAAGCTCGTGAGTTGACTACAACTCAGTCAATTTTACAGAATCAAATAGAGCAACTTGGATCTAATGTTTTAAAACAAGGATCTGCGGTTACTGGTGGCCAAAGAACGTATTTTGATAGATTTACCGGCATACAAGTTCAAAGAACATATCAAGGAATACCTGTAGACTCATATCTTCCAAATTTAATTGGAAAAATTATAACTGGAAGTAATTCTGGCGTTTCTGCGTCTGTTAGATATGTTTTAACATCAACAGACCCAATTAATACCACAGGAAATCCAATCATTTATATTGCGTATAGAGATTCTTCTTCAGAAAGTTCATCTGATGTTTTTGCTGATGGTGAAACATTAACAGCAAATACAAATATTCCATTTACTGAGGAGGGAATATCTTCAATTCCAGCCGGCTCTGGTTTTGCTTTAACTCTACAACAAGACGCTGCTATAATTGGATCCGCATATGGAATTCAAAAAGGGGTATTCTTTATAAAAGGATTTCTTGTAGATGTTCCTGAGCAAATTCAAATATTAGAACCTAGAAATATTAATCCAACATGTGCGGTTGGATTAAGGGTCTTCGAAGAAATAGTAACTTCAAACGACGACGAATCCTTAAATGACAATTCAAGGGGATTTTTAAATTTTTCAGCTCCAGGAGCAGATAGATTAAAAATTACAGCCAAGCTTGAAAAAAGAGATTTATCTTCAGACAATATATACCCATCAGATTTTATTATTCTTTTTGGTGTCAGAAATGGAAATATTGAAACTGCTACAAAAGAGTTTCAATTTAACGTAATTGGTGATGAATTAGCCAGAAGGACATATGATGAATCGGGAAATTACTATGTAACTCCATTTAAAGTTTCAATTAAGGATTCTGTAGACGACTACAAAGGAAACCAGGGAGTTTATAAAGAAGGTACGACAACTTTTAATGGAAATGTTGCTACAGATGATCTAGGTGTATATGAGGTTTCTCCCGGAAAAGCATATGTACAAGGATTTGAAATTACAGTTCCTGGGATTAAGTTTGTAGATTTTGCTAAGCCAAGAACAGAAAAAACAATAACAAATCAAGCTATCCCATATAATACCGGATCAACTTTAAAAATTAATAATGTATATGGATTACCCAACATAGGATTGTCAACAGTTTCTTATGTAAGTTTGAGAAATGAAAGAGTTGGACCTTCCAGAAGTCAATCTCCAGGAAAAGAAATTGGAGTAGCCAGAGTCTATGACATTGCCTTAGAAAACGGTGGATTTGATTCAAATTTACTACAAAGCAATCAATGGGATCTTTCTTTATTTGATATTCAAACATTCACCGAGCTTTATTATAATCAACCAATTTCACTATCCGTACCAACTCAAATCAAAGGAAAATCTAGTGGAGCTACCGGATTTTTAAGATTTGATACCGTAAATTCCGGAATTATAACTGCCTACAATACAAATGGTACTTTTGTGCCAGGAGAAAAATTAATATTTGATGGGTCAGAGAAAGTTGGAGTAACTACAATTGTAGTTGATTACAAAGTTAATGATGTAAAATCCGTATATTCTAGCGTTGGAACTGGTAGAACATTTACTGCCGATATTATCCAAGACATAAATCGTTCGGTTGGAATTGTAAGTATCACTGCGTTCTCAACATTTATTGGTGTGAGTACAATATCATCACCGCAAGTTGAGTTTTTTAAATTAGTAAAAACAAATGATCTTGTAGCTTTTGTTAATCCGGAAAATAATAAATTAACCTATGCGAAAATTATATCATCTAGAGCAAATGATATAGTTGTAGTTGGAGTTTCTACAGTTTCTGGAGTAGTTGAAGGAAAATTACCATCAGCAGCCCAAACTTTATCAAATCTCATAGTATTAAACACAAAGTATCAAAATTCTCAAGATGATACTTTATACACAGTTTTACCAAAGGATAAAATTTCTGATGTAGATCTTTCCGCGTCACAAATTAAGATTAAAAGGCAATTTAGTGGGACAATATCTTCTGGAGTGTTTATAACTCCAATTATACCATCTAACCAGTCTTTCGATTCTTTCGATGAGGAAAGATATTCTTTAGTAACTGATAGTGGCGTTGTAGTTCCAATCTCCAGTGATAATTTTTCAAATTTGGCAGTTAATCCAAGACAGTTGACGCTAAGCAATTTGTCAGTAAACGGATCGGCAACTTTGATATCAACAGTCAAGGTTAACAGAATTACTAGTAAAACAAAACTAAAAAATAAAGTAGAAACTATAGTAATAGATAAATCAAAGTATGAAGGTTCTGGAATAAGTGTAGGTGCTGGAGAAACCACTTTAAATGATGGATTAACCTTCGGAAATTATGCTTATGGTACTAGAGTTCAAGATAATGAAATATGCTTACTATACCCAGACATAACAAAAATTTATGGGGTGTTCCAATCAAATTCTACTGCCGATCCAGTTTTACCTACAATTGCTGTAAATAGTTTAAGTGGACCAAGTCAAACTATTCAAGACTTGATTGTTGGCGAAGAATTTATAGGTGTTGAGAGTAGAGCAATTGGATTAGTTGTAAAGAAATTATCCGCAGGTGCGGGAACACTTGAATATGTCCAAAAAAATACTTCTAATTTGATAGTTGGTGAAATCATTGAGTTTAAAGAATCTGGAGTAAGAGGAGTTCTAACAGAAGTTGTATCCGATAGATCGACAAACATTACTTCCGGATATACATTTGATAACGGTCAGAGAGGAACTTTATATGATTATTCCAGATTAATTAGAAAGGCATCATTTAAAGAACCCAATCGTAAAATAAAAATTGTATTTGAAAGAGCATATTTTAATGATGCTGATAGTGGAAACATAGTCACAAAAAATTCATATGAATTTTTCGATTATTGTGACATTCCAACAGTTAATAAAATTTCAAATTCAAATCTTTTAGATTCTAGACCAAGAGTTTCAAACTATACTCCAGCGGAAAATTTGAGATCACCTTTTGAATTTTTTGGAAGAGGGTTGACAAATTCTTCCAATGATAGTTTATCTCTATTGGCACCAGATGAAACCATTTTAATAGATTATTCATATTATCTTCCAAGAATAGATAAAATTTTCCTATCTAAAGATGGTGAAATAAAACTAAAGTTGGGAGATTCTTCAGATACTCCATTACCACCAGTTCCAATAGATGGTGCTATTGAAATTGCGACAATAACTTTACCCGCATACTTATGTGACACTCAGTCAGCTTCTATAAAGCTTACTGAAAATAAAAGATATAGAATGAGTGATATTAAATTATTAGAAGATAGAATTAAAAATTTAGAGTTCTATACATCACTTTCACTACTAGAAACTAATACATCATCTCTTCAAATCAAAGATAATTTAGGTTTAGAAAGATTTAAATCTGGATTTTTTGTTGACGATTTTACAACATTAGATCTTCAATATAGTAATGAAAGATATAAGTCAACAATATTTAAAAATTCAATTAAGAAGGACAGTTCAGAGCTAAGGGCATCCGTTTACCAAACAGCTATAGATTTGAGTCTAGGTTTATTGAACAATAATGGAACTCTCATAAATCTTTCTGAAGGTGAAGATTCACGATTCAGTGGAAATATTATAGGAAATAATGTTAAAAGATCTTTAAATAATGAGTCTACTGGAAAGGGTCTATTAACATTAGACTTCTCAGAAACGGAAGAGATTAGACAACCATATGCTACTCGTGTTGAAAATGTAACACCATATCTCGTAACCTTCTTTAAAGGAATTTTGGACTTGAATCCAGCTTCCGATATTTGGTTGGATCAAGTAACACTAAATCCAAGAAATCTTGGTTTAATTGAAGGCAAAACTGATAATGTATCCGTAGCTTTAACTTTTGAACCAGATCCAAATACAGGATGGGCCCCCACGGTTTTCGGCGCACCAACATTTAGCTGGACTTCACAAACAACCAGAGAAGTTTCTAGAGGCGCGGTATTCCAAGAAAATGGACAATGGTTCCAAGATGTAGTTACAGCAACTGATCGAGTTGGAACTTCGACTAGAGTTGGAACAACCAATAGAATAACATTTACCGATAGTCCAATTTCATATGGTTCGAATACAATTCAAATTGAAATTGCAACTTTTCTAAGATCCAGAAATATCGAGTTTATATCAAAGAAATTAAAACCATCAACTAGAGTATTTCCATTCTTTGATAATAGAGATGTTTCTAATTTTATAGTACCAAAACTAATTGAAATATCAATGGTCAGTGGTTCTTTCATTACGGGAGAAGTTGTAGAAACTGATAATCAAGGTCAAACTCCAGTACTTTCTGGACAATCACCGGCACCATTTATTAGATTTAGGGCAGCAAAACAAAATCATTTTAAAGGTCCATTTAACAATCCACAATCAATTTATCGAACAAACGTTTATACTAGAGAACCACTTCAAGAAGAATATAGTGCATCATCAACAATACTCAATGTAGATACATTCAGTCTCTCCGATTTAACTGTAGGAAACTTCTATGGTTATATTAATGTTGGAATGAGATTGGTTGGAAGAACTAGTGGCGCTGTCGCTACAGTAACTAATATAAGACTAGTAACAGATTCTGCCGGAAATATTAAAGGAGTACTATGGGTTCCAAATCCAAATGTACCAACAAATCCAAAGTTTGCAACTGGTGAAAAGATATTCAGACTAACTACAGATGCTTCAAATATTGTAATTCCTGGATCTTTAGTTTCTTTGGCGGAAGATTCTTTCTTCTCCCAGGGATCTATAAACACAACCCAAGAAACTGTAGGAACTATAAGAAATTTCAAGAAAGAAAATGCTGTAGTTACTCAAACAACTCCAGCATCCGAAACATTAATTAATCCACCACAGAGAGTACCCTTAGGTCCAGCACCATCCCCAATCCCTGTACCAGTACCCATCTTCATTCCACCCCCACCACCAGAACCAATCCCAGGTCCTACACCAACCCCCACGCCTACTCCAACACCAACACCAACCCCAACACCAACCCCTACACCAATATCACCAGCGCCTATTCCCCCACCACCACCACCACCAAGAACACCCACACCAACACCCATACCAACACCCACACCAAGACCACCAACTCCCACACCAACTCCACTACCAACGGTGGATTTGTTTCAAGAATTTGTTTCACCAACCACCACTGGAACTTTTAGGGTTCCCGATGGCGTAACTCAATTAAAAGTCCTTTGCATAGGAGCTGGTGGTGGAGGAGGTACTGACACAGGTACTGGCACTGACGCCGGCGGCGGTGGTGGTGGAGGAGGATCCACAAAACAAACTATATCAGTAACTCCAGGCGAAACATTAATTGTTTTTGTTGGCCAAGGCGGTGCTCAAGCCCAGGTAGGAGGAGACAGTGGAGTTTCAAGAGGTGGTACTAATTTAGTGAGAGCGAGAGGAGGACGTGGAGGCAATAAAAACGCCGGCGGCCCTGGCGGTAGTGGATTTGGCACTCAAAATTCTGGAGAACCCGGCACAGGCAAATTTGACAACAACAAAGCCAGAGGTGGTAGAGGTGGTTCTGCCGCAAATATTAACGGCGGATTCAGTAACACCGAAACCACAAGAGACTGTGAACCCGTTGGAGGTCAGGGTGGATTTGGAGCACAAATAGGAAGCACTGGCGGAAAAGTTGGAGGACGTCCAAGTTGTGGAGATAAAAATGGTGGACTTGGAGGAAATCGCGGCGGTGGCGGCGGCGGCGGCGTTAGAGGAGGTACAGGTGGTACCGGCGGAAATGGAATAGTTGTCTTACAGTGGAGAGGAGTTCAATCACAGGCTCCTTCGGCTAGAGTTGGTAATGTAGATCCATTAGCACAATCATTCGTTATTTCGGATACTAACGGAAGATTTGTAACATCTCTCGATTTATTCTTCCAATCGAAAGATGAAACTCTTCCAGTTATTGTTGAATTAAGACCAATGAGATTGGGAGTTCCTACTGAAGAAATATATCCATTTAGTCAAGTTACTTTAGAACCTGATCAAATCGCAGTTTCTGATGATGCCTCTGAACCAACAAGAATAGAGTTTAATGCGCCAGTTTATCTAAAAAATGGTGAACACGCAATTGTCATAAAATCAGATTCAACTGAATATTATGCTTGGATTTCGCAGTTAGGTGAAGTTGATATCTCAACGGTCAATAGACCAGAATCTGAAAGAATTGTTGTCTCTTCTCAACCAGATATTAGTAGAATTGGAGTTCTATTCAAATCACAAAATGCATCTACATGGACTGCAAGTCAGTTTGAAGATTTGAAGTTCACGTTGTACAGTGCGATATTTATTGAAGAAGGTTCCGTAAGTTTCTTTAGTCCAGAATTGAATGAGAACAATAATCAAATTTCAAGATTACTGTCCAACCCAATCGAAGTTGATTCTAGAAAAATTAGAATTGGTTTAACAACTAACCTATCCGATACCAATGTAAACATTGGAAACACCATTCTACAAAATGGATCAAACGCAAGAGGAAATCTTGTTGGAAAAACAGGATCTGCTTCTGGCAATTTGACGATTATAAATCCCGGTATTGGATATACTCCCTCTGATGGAACTTCAGCAGTTTATAGAGACATTCCCCTCATATCAATTACTGGAGATGGATTAGACGCTACTGCGAACATTACAATTGGAAGAGGCGGTAGTGGAGATGGAGTTGCTATTGCTGCAACTATTTCCAACGGTGGAACTGGATATGAAGTTGGTGAAGTTTTAAGAGTTGATCAAGTTGGAGGACCTTTTGGTAGAAATCTATTACTATCAGTAGTAGGAATATCTTCAATAAATCAACTTGTTATCGATAATGTTCAAGGCGATTTTATTACAGGAATTGGAAATACTCTACAGTATTTGACTGATGTTGGCGGAACTGGAATTGCGACTAATTTAAATGGATCTTCCGGAAATATCTTTATTTCGGACAATGGAATAGTAACTATAACCGATGGATTACATTTAAGAGTTAATGCGTCCAATCATGGAATGCATTCAACAACAAACCGCGTTTTAATTAATAATGTACAATCGGACAAACCATCTGCCGTTATTTTACAGAACTATCTAAGATCTGAAAGTGGATCATTCAATGTTTCTGATGTTTCCAACTTCTTAACCTTTGAGGGAGTTGGAGTAAGCACATCAAATCCTGGATATGTTAAAATCGGTGATGAAATTATCAGATATACTGGAGTAGTTGAAAATACTTTAACTTTAACTGGAATAACCAGAAATGTTGATGACACTCCATCAGTAAATTATGTTGCTAATCTCGCTAGAGTGTATAAGTATGAAATTGAAGGAATATCCCTGAGACGTATTAATAAGGTTCACTTATTACAAGACAGCACTGTAGAAAATTCAATAGGATTGGATCATTTCACTATAAAACTTGATATGAGTACTCAAAGTGGAACCATGACTGATAGGACTGGTTTTGGAACTTTATCATCCCTATATTTACCAGAGAGCAAAAATATCGGAGGAAACTCAATATCAATATCTAGAAATATTCAATATGAAATTATTGAACCAAATGTAACAACAACTAGTTTGCCAGGAACTTCTATAATTTCTTCATTCAGAAGTATTAGTGGGACAAGTGTATCCGGAACAGAAGTTTCATTTATAGATCAAGGATTTGAAAGAATTGCTCTTAGAGAAGTAAATTATCTCTCTTCCCCAAGATTAATTTGTTCAAAAATTAATGAGGAAGAATTACTCGATTCTCTGCCATACAACAAATCTCTTGAATTGAAATTAAACCTCGTTACAACAAATAATCGCCTAAGTCCTGCTATTGATTTGGATAGAGTTGGAGTGAATTTAACTTCACAAAGAGTTAACAATATTATTACAGATTATGCTTCAGATAATAGAGTTTCTACTATCATTGAAGATCCATCTGCGTTTGTTTATGTTTCCAAACCAATCGGATTACAGGTTCCCGCAACTTCACTGAAATTGATCGTGTCGGCATATGTTAATCAGTATAGTGATCTAAGAGCATTATATGCCACATTAGCAGATCCAAATGATCAACCCATCTTCTATCCATTCCCCGGATATACAAATCGCTTGGAATCTGGAGAAATTATTGATCTCTCAAGTAGTAATGGACTTTCTGATAAGAAAGTTGCCAATAACTCACTATTTTCAGAAGGAAGTACACTAGATTACTTTAGAGATTATGAATTTAGTATAGATAATTTGGGAAGTTTCAAATACTTTGCTATTAAGTTGGTAGCATCTTCATCATCACAAGCATTCCCACCAAGATTAAGAGACTTGAGAGTTATTTCACTTGCATAAAAATAAATTATGAAATATTTAAAAGTAGATGGTCACAACAATTTAGCAAGAGATACAGAAACTGGAGCTATACTTAATTTTGATTTTGATGCATATCAAAATTATATGAAAATGAAGGAGATTAAGAAAAGGGAAGAACAGAGAGTATCTAATTTGGAAACCCAAATAGATACTCTAAAAGGTGATTTGAATGAAATTAAAAATCTTCTAAGGGAGTTGGTAAATGGATCCAAGTAAAATTACACTTGAAAGTATGTCAAAATTATTTGAATATGAGAAATTGTCTAGAGATATAGATAGTATAGATGATACAGAAATTTTGAAAGATTATGCTAAAGCATATATTAAATTATACTTAAGTCAACAAGAAGTAATTTCTAATCTAGGTCTATAATGGCACAACCATCTACAAGGCAAGAACTAATAGATTATTGCAAAAGAAAACTTGGATACCCAGTTCTGGAGATAAATGTTGCGGATGAGCAGATTGAAGACCTTGTAGATGATGCTGTTCAATTTTTCCAAGAAAGGCATTTTGATGGAGTTTCTCCAACATATTTAAAATATAAAGTTACTAGAAATGATATAGACCGTGGAAGAGCAAAACCACCGAATGGTGTTGGTATTGCAACTACTTCAGCAACAGCAAATATAGTAGGAACCGCTACCACGTTCACATACTATGAAAACAGCAACTACTTACAAATACCACCAGATGTGATTGGAATCAATAGAATCTTTCACTTTGATTCCACAAGTTCAGTTACAAACAATATGTTTAGTGTTAAATATCAGTTATTTTTAAATGATATTTACTATTGGGGATCTACTGAACTTTTAACTTATTCTATGGTTAAAAGATATCTTGAAGATATGGAGTGGTTATTAACAACACAAAAGCAAATAAGATTTAATAAAAGATCAGATAGACTTTATCTTGATATTGATTGGTCAACACTTTCAACTGATCAATTTTTCGTCATAGATTGCTATAAAGTAGCAAACCCCAATGAGTATAGTAGAGTTTGGAATGATTCTTTTCTCAAACCTTACCTAACAGCATTAATTAAGAAGCAGTGGGGGCAAAACTTAATCAAGTTTAATGGAGTGAAATTACCGGGTGGAATTGAGTTTAATGGTAGACAGATGTATGAAGACGGTCAGCGTGAGATAGATGAAATAATGCAGAAAATGTCAAATACTTACGAATTACCTCCACTGGATATGATAGGGTAAAAAATATGCTTAACCCATTTTTTCTACAAGGTTCCATTGGGGAACAAAACTTAGTTCAGGATTTAATTAATGAACAGTTAAGAATCTATGGCGTTGAAGTTTATTATTTGCCAAGAGAATACATAACTGAAAAAACTGTAATAAAAGAAGTTATAGAATCTCAATTTACTAAAGCATATCCTATTGAAGCATATGTTGATACGTATGAGGGATATGGTGGACAAGGAACAATACTTTCAAAATTTGGAATTCAAGAATTAGATGATCTAACTTTAATTATCTCAAGAGAAAGATTTGAAAATTATATATCACCATTTATTGCTGGAACACAGAACACAAAATTAGCATCAAGACCAAAAGAGGGTGATTTGATTTATTTCCCTCTTGGAGATCGTTTATTTGAAATAAAATATGTTGAACACGAAAAACCATTCTATCAACTACAGAAGAATTATGTTTATGAACTGAGATGTGAATTATTCAGATATGGTGATGAAATAATTGATACTGGAATTGGAAACGTTGATGATAATATTGAAGAAGAAGGGTATATACAAACTTTACAAATGGTTGGATTTGGATCCACTGCATCGGCAATAGCAGGAATAGTCAATGGTGGTGTCAGATTAGTTAAAATTACAAATAGGGGTAGTGGATATAAATCCGCCCCAACAGTTCAATTTGGTGCCGCACCTGGTTCTGGAACAACGGCAACTGGTGTTGCACAGATGATCAGTGGAATTGTAGATTTTTGTGAATCTGATCCAAATCTTCTAAGAGTGCAAAGTGTTAGAATTACAAATCCAGGAAGTAACTACACAATTCCACCGAAACTTACATTTAAGGGTGGTAAAGGATCCGGTGCCGCAGCAACTTGCTTTATTGGTGATGGAATTGTTGGTATTATAACCATAACTAGTGGTGGATCAGGATATGCAGCACCTCCAACAGTTTCTTTTGCTGGCACATCTTCTCTACCAGCATATGGTAAAGCAATTATTCAAAATGGAACAGTGACTGGAATTGCAATAACAGATGCTGGTCTAAACTACATCTCACCACCACAAATAATTTTCAGTTCACCAGTCTTAACAGGATTTGGGACATATTTTTCAAATGAATCTGTTGTTGGTAGTGTAAGTGGTGTCACCGCTAGAGTTAGAACCTGGGATGCAGTAACTCAAGTTTTGCAGGTAGCAACAATAACAGGATCATTTGTATCTGGAGAAACTATCACTGGGCAACAATCTGGAGCCAATTATACATTACGAGGTATAAATATTAACAATATTGTTGATAAGTTTGCGGAAAACTCTGAAATAGAAGAAGAAGCAGATTCAATTATTGATTTCAGTGAATTAAATCCATTTGGTAATCCTTAAAAATAAAAAGTATCTAAAATGTTTGAATATTTTTACCACGAGATATTGAGAAGAACCATCATAGCATTTGGTTCTTTATTCAATGAAATAACTATAAAAAGAAAAAATGATTCTGATAATGTTTTTTCCGTAGTTAAAGTTCCATTGGCATATGGTCCAACTCAAAAATTCTTGGCAAGATTAGAACAATCGCCGGATTTAAATAAACCAGTTCAAATAACATTGCCAAGAATGTCATTTGAATTTATTGGATTAAACTATGACCCAACAAGAAAAGTATCACAAACCCAATCTTTTCTAGTACATTAGTTGATGATAATAAGCAAGTAAGAAAAACATATTTACCAGTTCCATATAATATGGATTTTGAACTTAGTGTAATGACTAAGTTAAATGATGATATGTTACAAATAGTTGAGCAAATATTACCATATTTCCAACCAGCGTATACAGTCAGTGTAAATTTAATAGACACTATTGGTGAGAAAAGGGATATTCCAATTGTTTTGGAAAATATTAATATGCAAGATGATTATGAAGGTAATTTTGATACTAGAAGGGCATTAATTTACACCTTTAGATTTACCGCAAAAACATATTTGTTCGGACCTGTTACTGGCGCAGATGTCTCTGGAGAAATCATCAAAAAAGTTTCTCTTGGTTTTGTTGCTGGAGATACAAAAGGTGCAAACAGAGATCTTACATATTCAGCTGAACCAAAGGCAGTTAAAAATTATACAGGAAATTCAATAACCAAATTGTCAAAAAATGTTGAAACAGAAGATTCTAAGATTACAGTCGAAAGTACAATTGGATTACAAGTTAATCAGTTAATTGATATAAATGGAGAAACACTACAAATTAAATCTATAAATGATTATAATAAAGAAGTCACAGTTATCAGATCTTTATATAATACAGATTTATTAGAACACGTAGAAGGATCACAAATTTATATTATAGATTCTCAGGATGATGCTTTACTAGAACCTGGTGATGATTTTGGGTTCACCGGTTCACTATTTTAATCATGAAAATGTCTAAAAAATACGAAAAACTTAACGAAACTTTTAACACAGACTCAAAAGAGGTATCTATTGTTCATGCTGAAGTCGAATCTGAAATTGAAAAAGTAGAAAAAATATCATCCTCTGTAGATGACATTAGAAAAGATTATGAGTATTCTAGGGGGAACTTATACTCAATAATAGAAAAGGGGCAAGAGGCAATTAATGGAATTCTTGAACTAGCACAAGAAAGTGAAATGCCAAGAGCATATGAAGTTGCCGGTCAGTTGATTAAAAATGTTTCCGACGCAACCGAAAAACTGATGGACCTCCAGAAAAAAATGAAAGAGGTTATGGAAGAAAAACAACAAAAAGGTCCTACTAATGTAACTAATGCGCTTTTTGTTGGATCAACTGCAGATTTATCTAAATTCTTAAAAAGCCAACTTCCAGAAGAAGATAAATAGAATTAAAAATGTCTAAGTTCAAGTCTCATAAAACAGTTGAACAAATAGCAAAGAAGCATCGTCTTGATGTTTCTTTTATACAAAAGCAACTTGATATGGGTGAACCTATTGAACATGAACATACTAAAGATCATAAATTAGCAAGAGATATTGCTCTTCAACACCTTGATGAAATTCCAGACTACTATACTAGACTTAAAAAAATGGAAGCATCTGCAAAAAAAGAACATAAAAAATTTAAAGATGTGAAGGAATCTCATGATGGCGAAGAAATGAGATATTGTCCTTTATGTGATAAAAAGGAAACTAGATCAGAATGCTCATATGGTGAAAAAGCGTGGGATAAAGTTTCCATCAAAGATGAAGAATATTCTATGGCAAGATCGGAATTAAAAACTATTGAAGATGCGCTTAAAAGACTTAGTATGAAAGTTGGAAAAGGTGAAGGTAACTTAGAAGCGTGGGTTCAATCAAAAATTACTAAAGCAGCAGATTATATTGATACAGCAGCAGACTATGTGGATGGTGGTGAAATGAAAGAGGGTGTTGGATATACTATTAATCCATCAGCACATAAAACTTCTCAGAAAAGAGAAAAAATTAGAACTCTAGTGGATAGGGGAGTTGGTGGAGAAAAAGAAGTTGCTAAGAAAAAACTAGGATCAGTTGCAGAACTTCCCAAGATTAAAAACGAAGAAAAACTAGTTGATAAAATTGTTGATGAAATGAAGTGTTGGCCTGGATATAAAAAGAAAGGAACACAGAAGTTATTTGGTAAAAAATATAACAGATGTGTTAAGGCAGAAGATGTGACTATTGAAGATGCTGATGGAAATACTTTTGCTGAGGTTGTAGACATTATTAGTCCAGAACCAATTAAAGGATTTAAATCTCAAGTGAATGAAGCAAAGAGATTGCAAGCACAGACTGGAAACATTGTTCTCGTCACTCTTTCTTGGAGGGGAAAATATTATGGAATCAAAATGTTCTTCCCACAGACCAAAGTTCCTTCCCGCAAAGAAATTGGAGATGAGATCCAAAAGGTTTATCCAGGATCATTAGTTGTTCATCATTCAGTTTCTGAGATAGAACCAGGTAAAACTTTAATACAACCACTAGGACCCCAGGGTGGTAATTATGGCAAACTAGGTCCTTCTAGGAGTTATATAAAACCAATGGGAGAAGAAGTTGAACTTGATGAAGATTGGCAAAAAGTAAATCGTCAAGATAAAACTGATGGATTAAGTTCTGCTGCGGTTAAAGCATATCGCAGAGAAAATCCAGGTTCAAAACTTCAAACAGCAGTAACCGAAAAAAAGCCTAAGGGCAAAAGGGCTGATCGTCGCAAGTCCTTTTGCCGTAGAATGAAGGGAATGAAGTCTAAACTGACTTCAGCAAAAACTTCAAGAGATCCCGATTCAAGAATTAATAAGGCACTTCGCCGTTGGAATTGTAATTAATAAGTAGGTTTTATTATGCCAAATGATGTTTATCTTGGTAATCCGCTTCTAAAAAAAGCAAATACGCCAATTGAATTTACACAGGATCAAATTCTAGAATTTCTCAAATGTAAAGAAGATCCTGTTTATTTTGCAAAAAACTATGTAAAAATTGTGACTCTGGATCATGGATTACAACCATTTCAGTTGTATCCTTTTCAGGAAAGATTAGTAAGAAGATTTCACGAGAATAGATTTAACATCTGTAAGATGCCACGTCAGACTGGAAAGTCTACGACTGTGGTGTCTTTTTTGTTGCATTATGCGGTATTTAATGATAATGTGAATATAGGCATTTTGGCAAACAAGGCAGCAACCGCTAGAGAACTTTTAGATCGTCTACAAACTGCATATGAAAATTTACCGAAATGGATGCAACAAGGAATCATCTCTTGGAATAAAGGATCTTTGGAGTTGGAAAATGGAAGTAAAATCTTGGCTGCTTCTACTTCTGCTTCTGCAGTTCGTGGTATGTCATTCAATATCATTTTTCTGGACGAATTTGCGTTCGTACCTAATCACATTGCGGATGACTTCTTTAGTTCAGTATATCCGACAATTTCTTCTGGTAAATCAACGAAGGTAATTATAGTTTCTACCCCAAAGGGTATGAATCATTTTTACCGAATGTGGCACGATGCCGAAAAGAGTAAAAATGAATATGTATTTACTGATGTTCACTGGAGTGAAGTTCCTGGAAGAGATGAGGAATGGAAAAAGCAAACTATCGCGAACACCAGTGAACAACAGTTTAAAGTTGAGTTTGAATGCGAATTCTTAGGATCTGTAGATACTCTAATTTCTCCAAGTAAATTGAGATCTTTTGTTTATGATAGTCCACACAAGAGCAGTGGGGGACTGGACATTTATGATGATCCAAAAGAAAACCACGATTATTTAATGACTGTTGATGTTGCCCGTGGAGTTGGAATTGACTATTCGGCATTTACTTTGGTGGACATTACAACATTCCCACATCAAGTTGTAGCAAAGTATCGCAACAATGAAATAAAACCAATGCTATTTCCAAACATTATTGTGGATGTAGCAAAGAACTACAATAATGCTTATATCCTATGCGAAGTAAATGATGTTGGGGATCAGGTTGCTTCAATCATACACTATGATCTTGAATATAATAATCTTCTTATGTGCTCAATGCGAGGTAGAGCAGGTCAAATAGTTGGACAAGGGTTTTCGGGTAAGAAAACTCAACTAGGAGTTAAGATGTCCAAAACCGTAAAAAAAATTGGATGCCTCAACTTGAAGACAATGATTGAGGAAAATAAACTCCTCTTCAAAGATTATGAGATTATGAGTGAGTTGACTACATTCATACAAAAGCACAATTCTTTTGAAGCGGAAGAAGGTTGTAATGATGACCTTGCTATGTGTTTGGTCATTTATGCTTGGTTAGTTGCTCAAGATTACTTTAAAGAGCTTACTGATCAGGATGTTAGGAAAAGATTATATGAAGAGCAAAAAAACCAGATAGAGCAAGATATGGCGCCATTTGGTTTTATTGTTGATGGAACAGAAACGGGAAGTTTTGTTGATAATGATGGAGATAGGTGGTATGCCGATGAATATGGTGATCGTTCTTATATGTGGGATTACATGTAATGAATGTAGATGATCAGTTTGAAATAGAACATTTATTCTTAACTGAAAGAAGGTGTAGGTCTTGCAATCTCAGAAAAAGTTTGACGGATAGTTTTTATAGAATCCGAAAAAATAATACATTGTCTTCATCATATTCATATGAATGTAAAGACTGCACCATAAAAAGAATTGTAGAATCTAAGAAAAAGAAACCCCATAAGGTTCAATGGGAGTATCCAGACTGGTAGATAGGTTCATGCATCGTTTCCCATCTGAAAGAAGTCTTTTTAATAAATATTTTTTAGATAAACTGAGAGTTTTAGGAGAAAAACATGGCGACTCCTCAATTATCTCCTGGTATACTTATTAGAGAAGTTGATTTAACCGTAGGGAGAGCCGATAATGTCCTCGACAACATCGGAGCAATTGCAGGTCCATTCCCAACTGGTCCAGTTGACGAACCAACTGACATCACAACTGAGAATGAACTAATCAAGGTATTCGGAAAACCATCAAACACCGATGCCCAGTATGAGTATTGGATGAGTGCATCCTCATACTTATCATATGGCGGTGTTCTTAAAGTTGTAAGAACAAGTGGAGATACTCTTGTCAATGCAAATGCCAACAAGAGTGGCGTTGGACAAGCAGATCTTCTCATCAAGAACTTTGATGATTACAATGCAAACTACGCGGATGACATTGCTGATTACATTTTTACAGCAAAGAATCCAGGAAGTTGGGCAAACAATCTAAAAGTTTGCTTCATTGACGATTTTGCAGATCAAACGATCGGCATTAAAACTACTAGCTTAGTTGCATACGGAATTCAAGTTGGTGCTGGCATAACTGTTGCACTAGTTGATCAAAAAATTTCCACCAGAGGATCAACCAAAATTGTTAATGGTTATCTGAAAGGAGTTGTAACTGGGGTAAGAACTGATACTACAGATCAAAATTCAGAATTTGATGTTAAGATTGTATCCAGATATGAGAATGCAAGAGAAGAACTCAAAAATCTTAGGGTAACCACAGTTTCAACAGCATCTAGCGTTGTCGGAACTGGTACTACAAACAGAGTTTATGTTGATTCCACAGCAGGAATTGTTGCTGGAGACTTGGTAGTTCTAACAGGTTTTGCATCTAGGACAATTACTTCAGTTGCATCAACTTTTGTAACATTATCTTCAAACATCACAATTACAACATCTTCACCTGCTCCAGGAACTGCAGTTACTTTCAACAGAAATGTTGGAACCGCAGCAACTGAAGTTTTCATTGAATATGCCGCTAAGAGCCAGGCAACATCATTTAAAGCGGGTAATATGCTCAATATTACCTACACTGGTCTTGGATCAACAGCATTGGCATCTGGTATGATCGGTGCTGCTACTGCAGAAGACTGGTACGATCAACAGGTAGTTCCTCTCAATAATGCAGTAATTTTCTGGAGATCTATTGCTCCAAAACCAGTTACAACGCAATGGGCAAGAGATAGAAATTCCAAAAATGACTCTCTGCATATTGCAATTTTTGATGACACTGGAACCGTAACCGGAATCAGAGGAAATCTTTTAGAGAAGCATCTCGGTCTTTCTAAAGCTTCTGATGCAATTTCAGCAGTAAATTCACCACAAAGAATCTGGTGGAAAGATTATCTGGCAAGATTCTCCCAGTACATTTATGCTGGAGACAATCCATCAGATGAAAGCAATGCTGAAGACATTGTTCAAACTGGATTTGATCCAGATATAGAACCTGGAACAATTGGCCCTGCTCAGTTTGCTGGAATTACTACAGCACAAGGTCTATGGAATGAACCAGCACAAGATAAAATCTTCAGTGCCCTAGGTAATCAAACATACGTTCTTCAAGGTGGTGTTGATTACAGTGCCACTGGTGGAATGACCGCGACTCTTGGAGATTTGATCACCTCATACAGACTGTTTGAAAACAGAGATGAAGTTCAGGTTGATTATCTAGTTATGGGACCTGGTCTTGGTGATAAAGATGAATCAAGAGCAAAGGCAGCAGAACTCATTTCTATTGCCGAAGGTAGAAAAGATTGTATCGCAGTCGTTTCTCCACATAGAGGTGATGTAGTTGATATTACCAATACAGATACACAAACTGATAACATTATTGAATTCTTCAGTTACTTACCATCCTCATCATATGCAGTATTTGATAGTGGATACAAGTATACTTTTGATAGATTCAATAATAAGTTCCGTTATATTCCTTGCAACCCCGATGTTGCAGGTCTAATGGTTAGAACTTCAATCTTCGCATTCCCCTGGTTCTCACCAGCAGGACAACAAAGAGGAATTCTAAACAATGCGATTAAACTCGCATATAATCCAAACAAAGCACAGAGAGATCAACTTTATCCACTAAGAATTAACTCAATCGTTAATCAACCCGGTATTGGTGTTCTTCTGTTTGGTGATAAGACCGCTCTCGGTTATGCTTCTGCCTTTGATAGAATCAATGTTCGCAGATTGTTCCTAACTGTTGAGCAAGCACTTGAGAGAACCGCTCAAGCACAACTCTTTGAATTGAATGATCAGATCACAAGAGCAAACTTTGTGAATATTGTTGAACCATACCTCCGTGATGTTCAAGCAAAGAGAGGAATCTATGACTTCCTCGTAGTTTGCGATGAAACAAACAATACCCCTGACATCATTGATAATAATGAATTTAGAGCAGATATCTATCTGAAACCTGCTAAATCTATCAACTTCGTAACACTAACATTTGTTGCCACTCGCACAGGTGTAAGTTTTGAAGAAGTTGCTGGTAGAGTTTGATCTAACATAAATTAATTACCGAAGGAGGATTTCAAAATGTCAAACCTTAGAACTATTACGGGGTTTAAATCAAAACTAGCGGGTGGCGGTGCTAGACCTAATCTATTTGAAGTTGATATTCCAAATTTCCCAGTGGCGGCAGCGCCCGCCGACTGGGATCAGGAAACATTCAATTTCCTTTGTAAGGCAGCAGCACTACCAGCATCAAATATTGCACCAATTGACGTTCCCTTTAGAGGGAGAATGATGAAAGTTGCTGGAGACAGAACTTTCGATACTTGGACAGTAACCATCATTAACGATGAAGATTTCAAACTGAGATCTGCATTTGAACTTTGGATGAATGGCATCAGTAAGTTGGATAACAACAGTGGTGCAACTAACCCCTCATCCTATATGACTAATGCTGTTGTTCACCAACTTGGAAGAGGTGGTTCCAATAGAATGGAAGCATCAACAACCAACTTTGGTGACAAGGCAGGTGGTGCTATCACCCCACTAAGAACTTATTTGTTCTATGATATTTTCCCAACTAACGTATCTCAGATTGATCTTTCATATGATACATCAGATACGATTGAGGAGTATACTGTAGAATTCCAAGTTAACTACTGGACTGCAGGTTCTCAGCAAGATAGTGGTGGTGCTACAGATCAAACTGGAATATCAATTAGCTAATAAATAGTAGAAGCATATTAAACTTTATTCATGGCAAAACTGTTTGGTTTCTCTATTGAAGATAATAACGAGAAAAAATCATCAACTACACTTTCCCCCGTTCCTCAAAATAATGAGGACGGGGTTGACCATTATTTAACTAGTGGTTTTTTCGGGTCTTATGTAGACATTGAAGGTATATATAGAACTGAATATGATCTAATTAAAAGATATCGTGAGATGGCACTACACCCCGAGTGTGATGGTGCCATTGAAGATATTGTCAATGAAGCTATTGTTTCGGATTCCAATGATAGTCCAGTTGAGATTGAGTTATCAAACTTAAACGCAAGTGATAATATTAAAAAGAAGATTAGAGAAGAGTTTAAATATATTCTAGAACTTTTAGATTTTGATAGAAAGTGCCACGAAATTTATAGAAATTGGTATGTTGATGGAAGGTTATATTATCACAAAGTAATTGATCTTAAAAAACCAGAAGAGGGAATAAAAGAACTTCGTTATATTGATGCCTTAAAGATTAGATATGTGAGGCAACAAAAGAAAACTGATAAAGATCAGTATAGAATGGGAAATGGAAATACTGATAATCCAATGGATTATGAGTTTCCACAAATTGAAGAGTATTTCCTATATAATCCAAAAATGGCATATCCGACCAACAACCCAGGAGCAATGGGTGGGTCAAATAGCCAAGGAATTAAATTCTCCAGAGATTCAATTGCTTACTGCACTTCTGGATTGGTAGATAGAAATAAGGGATCAACACTTTCTTATCTTCACAAAGCAATCAAAGCACTCAATCAACTTAGAATGATTGAGGACTCTTTGGTTATCTATCGTTTATCAAGGGCACCCGAAAGAAGAATTTTCTACATTGATGTGGGCAATCTTCCTAAGGTTAAAGCAGAGCAATATCTCCGTGATGTTATGATGCGTTATCGTAACAAACTTGTTTATGATGCTCAAACTGGTGAGATCAGAGATGATAAGAAATTTATGAGTATGATGGAAGATTTCTGGTTACCTCGCCGTGAAGGTGGTAGAGGAACTGAGATCACCACACTCCCAGGCGGTCAAAATCTTGGAGAAATTACTGATATCAAGTATTTCCAAGAAAAACTATACAGATCACTGAATGTTCCATCTTCCAGAATTTCGGGTGAAGGTGGTTTTAATCTTGGTCGCTCATCAGAAATTTTAAGAGATGAGTTGAAGTTCACCAAGTTTGTTGGAAGACTTAGAAAGCGTTTTGCTAACTTATTCAATGATCTTCTTAAGACTCAACTCATTCTGAAAAATGTAGTGACTCCAGAAGATTGGGGTACTATGGAAGAGCATATTCAATATGACTTCCTGTATGATAATCATTTCTCAGAACTAAAAGATGCTGAATTGATGACTGAAAGATTGAATTTGGTCGCAACAGCAGAACCTTATGTTGGCAAATACTATTCCCAAGATTATGTGAGAAGAAAGATCCTGAGACAAACCGATCAGGAAATTATTGATCAGGATAAACTCATCAAGAAAGAAATTGAAGATGGTATTATCCCAGATCCGAATGCTCCAGTAGACCCAGAAACAGGAATGCCAATGGATCCTGGAGCAGGTGGTGGAGATCTTGGCCAACCAATAGTTGAACCCGATTCCGAAATAGATGGTAATGCAACAGTTGCTGATGGATCTGCTGCCGAAATGCCAAAACCCAAGGGTGGAAAAATCTAATAAATAGAAAGGAATTCTATTGATTTAAAATGGACGACCTTTTAGATATGATTGCTGCGGATCAATCTCCATCACAGATTAGCGATAAAATCAAAGATCTTTTGTTTGCAAAAGCAGCAGAACGAGTAGATGACTTTAGACCTATAGTCGCTTCAGATATGTTTGGTGATAACGAAGAACATACAGAAGAGGAATGAAATGAAATCCTTTAAGCAATTCATCTCAGAATCAGTCAACATTTCTGGTGATTTCAACGGGAATCTTTATATAAATTCTCAGCAAGAATCACCACAGCAAGTTGGTGAAGAATATGTTGCGGATGTTTTGTGGAACGGAAATCTTTATAGAATGGAATTGACCACGGAAAGTGGAATTCCATCAAAGCAATCTTTAGGTGAACAACTTCAGACACAGTATCCAGGTGCAGTTGTTCATCAGATTTATCCAATCATAGAGAAAAATTCAAACATTAAAAGCGCGAAAAGATACCACCCATCAAAATTAGAATGGATTGATTGATAAATGGCTCAGTGGAATATACAAACTCAAGATTATTTAAACCAAGAAAGATCATTATTTGAAGTTGTAGGTGTCGCATCAAGTGACGGCCGTGTAATAAGTTATCAAAACCCGTTTCCAGTATCTCTTGGAAGTTCAAGTATTACGATTAATGGAAGCATCACAATTCCAACAACTGTAAGTGTTGCGAGTTCGGAATCAAATCCAGTTCATAATCATATTACAGAAGTTGGAACAAGTGATATTCTCACAACTCCATATCTTCCAGTTGGCGTTGGAACTACTAATCTAAATCTTTCATATCTTCCGGTTGGTATTTCTTCATTACTGAATACTGTATCAATCTCAAATACAAGTTTTTATATTCTAAATCCTGTTACTTCTGTGACGGTAGGAGGAACTGTATCAATTGCTAATACTGTATCAATTTCCAATACAAGTTTTTATGTAACCAATCCAGTAACAACAGTAACCGTAGGAGGAACTGTATCAATTGCTAATACAGTATCAATCTCTAACACTTCATTCTACATAACCAATCCAGTAACAACAGTCGCAGTATCAGGTATTGGTTCTACTGTTACAGTTCAAGGAACAGTAGGAATT
>Ga0078894_10000250_pt1 | contig 36245 bp, 25 predicted proteins | sample LauGreSu1BDMLBSD_2_FD_67506 | JGI IMG/M metagenome (GOLD analysis project Ga0078894, IMG submission 67506) | Freshwater lake microbial communities from Lake Michigan, USA - Su13.BD.MLB.SD (version 4) (version 4) | ecosystem: Environmental > Aquatic > Freshwater > Lake | place: Lake Michigan... | reverse complement strand
GGCTGGCGTAAATCATTAAAAAAATCCATTTTTACTTTTTCAACAACAGCCATGGGCACTTCGCCGATTTCGTAACCCATGGCTTCTACACGAGTCGGATTGGGAAATAGTTGCTTAAATAAAAGCTCAATCTGCTTGAATATTTCTCTAAATTTATGCGGTAATATAGAATACACATACATGCCTTCAAATGACATTAATACACATGTATTGAGCTGCTTGTTTTGTTTATAATTGCGATAATTGCTTAAAATCGTGTGCGCAAAAAAATCACCCAAGGAGGGCGGTGCAAATTTGCCCAGATTATCGGCATCGCGAATGGACAGCAGCGGATGTGTGTGAAAGAACATGTTGATGGTGTGCTCCGAGTCGCATAAAGGGTACACTTGAAACACTTCTTTGTAAAGCGGGGTGACTGCTATGCGAACACTGGCCGCGCGAGGCGCATCTTTGCCTAAATAATACACGTCTTCTTTGTGCTTTTGTAACCCGGTACCCTCAATAAGTGGCACATCACAGGACAATTGGCATTTATTGTCAATAATAGCAGGGAAAAGCTGCCCGCCCCACTCATTTTCGCTTAATGTTAAATGCCAAATCGATTGTAAACATTTTTGTGATATTGTCAGCGGCACATATATAAATTCAGCCGAGTCCATTTTAATCTATACTATATATTCTTTTATTGTTCTTACGCTACGCAATGATAAAGTTGGGGTCACTGGCGTCGGCCAAATGCGCCATACCCAGAGCCGAACTGGCCGTCCGCGTAGGCGCCATCGACACGATGGGTATTTGCGGGGGCAGCGTAGCGTTGGAATATGACGTGGGCGCCGGTTGAGACGAATGGCTGTAACTTACGTCACTGGTCGCCCCACCCATAACACCACTGGACGACCCACTGCCCGTCAGCTCCGACGTCAAGACGTCGTGCAAGACATTCTTGACCTGTGGTCGGCGAGCTACCGTCCACAGGTAATTCCACTCGCGCATATCGGCCTGTCGCTCAGGATCAGTGATGCCAGATATTTGCTCGGCAAAGGGGCCAGTAATGCGCGCATTTTTGCGGCGCAAGTACACAAAGACATACAAAGCAGCCAATACAATAAGCACAACCAAAACAATGATAGCGATGCGGCTTTTAGGCATACCCGGCTTGCCCGGGCTGAGTGGCGTCGGAAGCGGGCTAACCGGCGAACGTGCGGTGCTGGGCGCCGTTAAATTGCGCCCCATGGGTACTCGGGGCGGGACAAAGTTATCAAACAAATTAGGCGCACTCCCATCAAATATATTGCGATCCATTTTCTTTGTGGTTATTTAATTTTTTTACAATGACCTACCGCGGTACAACCGAAACACGCAGCTGCCACACTCGGGTCACCTAATTTATTATATTTACACGCAAAGATGGCACGCTTACATCATACTATCATGCATTATACTTTGCACAATTCATCGAAAATATAACCGTCTGTGCCAATATGCGCCATACAAGACACAATAGGCCCGTTAATGTGATTTACATAATAGTTGGCACCTTCAACAGCCGGTTCCAGGTAAAAGAACACTCGCGGATGCGCATAATGATGCTTGAGTTTGTATGTTTGCGTATCCGTGTTTTGCTCTAATGCCGAGGCAGCCGAGATGTTGTTGGCATTTAGTAAAACAGTCATGATTTCCGTAGACGGGTCTTTGTACAATAACCCGCTAAGCGCAGCATGCTGGTTTGCGTGCGTTAATAAAAGGGTAAACACGGCCGGCGCGGTCATGGGTGCAAATGTAGGCGGCTGCAAAACATGTTCAACTGCAGCACATAAAATATCCATGGAGTAAGAATTTTAACGTAAAATTAACGCGCGTATAATTTTGGTGAAAAAATAATGCATGCTGTCGAGCATTTCGGTTGAGCAGCAGGCTTGCGTTGATGCGTTGCTGCAGGGTCATAATGTGCAAGTGCAGGCCGCCGCTGGTGCCGGAAAAAGCACTACATTTTATCATGCGGCCCAGGCGTGGCTGGCTGCATACCCAGACAGTCATGTAGTGCAACTCTGCTTTAATGTTGTCCTGCGCACCGAAGCAGAGAAAAAAATTACCGCGTTGGGCCTGCAGGATCAAGTCCATTGTTTTACGGTACATGCGTTGGCCACACACATGTATGAAACACGCGTGTCCGACTCATTAACATTGTATTTAAGCGCGTCCCGACACGCCGTGCGACCGCAAGGATTGACGTTTGGCTTGTGCTTGTTGGATGAAGCCCAAGACTTGAATGCAGATCATATTCAGGTTATCAATAGGCTGCAATCCCTTATGGTGGCACCTATGCGGTACATGGTCGTCGGTGATACGCGGCAAGAAATTTACGCTCATGCGCGAGGACAAGACGCTGCATCCAGTACAGTCATGGAAAATCCAGCCCAGCATTTGAACAACAACGGGCACTCGTGGCAGGCGTGCACTTTATACACAAGTTACCGGCTAACCCCGGCAGTCTGCGCGTTTTTAAACAATGTTATGCGCGACAGTACGCAAACAGCAATTATCGCGGGCAACAAAACCGATGACAATGTGCGCCCACGGTATATAATTGGCAACCGCGACAGCGACGACATTGGACACGTCATTCAGCAACTGTTGACAAAATACAAGCCCGGGGACATAATGATATTAGCACCCAGCGTTGGAACACCGCGACACCGCTGTCATCGCTTGGCCAAGCACTTGAATGAGCAAACACGTGTGCCTATATATAGTACACATAAACAACGCACAGAAGTCAACACGGAAATGTTACAAAACAAAATCTTTTTAAGCACGTTTCATCAAAGCAAAGGGTATGAGCGCAAATGCGTGGTGGTTCTGGGTGTAGACGCCGAAGAATGGGCTTTAAATGATTCTCCACAGCAAGACGGTCGACCATTGGTTCACAATTCATTGCACGTGGCCTTGACGCGTCCGCGAGAACAATTGATTATTTTTCAGCATTTTCAATGCGCCACATACCCAACCATTCAATTGGATACAGTGTCGCAGTGGGCGGACATTGACATTATGCATACACCCATACCACGGGCTATCAAGATTGCCAAGCCGAAGCAGCGCTTCATAGAGGATTTTCGTCTCATAAGTTTTCAGCCGCGAACTACCTTGGAGGCAGTGGTGCATAGCTTACCGCTGCCCACGGGACAGAAAATGGATGTACCGCACGCACAAGTGCCAGGCCCGGCCACGTTGGTTACATTGGACGATGATATGGTAGAGGATGTAGCCGACTATTTTCCAGAAGCGATTTTAAGTTGGATAGAGCATCGATATACCAACAAGGCGTCGTTGATGGAAAACAAACTGCGCCACGTGACTATACCGGTACGTTTTAACGCATACATGACGACCCGACATCCAACAGCCATGCACTGGTTAGTGTGGTCTATTTTACACAATACGTTGGTGCAACACGAGTTTCCACACGAACTGCATCAATTGCAGCATTTAAATTGGATACACGATCGAGAACTGTTGTACATAACACACTGTATGCAAAATATGGAAGCCGTTATTCCGCGCGTTCGCGGGTTTTGGCACGAAACGTGCTGCCGCGAGCTAAACAAAACCATTGTTAAAAGCTATGCTCGGTTTGTCGTATGGGATGAAGCGGGTCAAGCCACGCCTTGGCAATTTGTGTTTGCCGACTTGTACAGCGAAATCAATATTTTGTATGCTATTATTCAACTCTGGGTTTTTCAATGCCCGCAAGTTGTTATCTACTGCGTGCCGTATGGCATCGTGTATGTTGTTCAGAATCCAGGCGATGATGTTTTACAAGAACTGGTCCAAGTGATGATTCATGCCAAGCAATAAATGCAAACCGACACAACAAATAATAAATAAAAATGTATATCGTGATAATAAAACTTTTTTGCAAAAAGAAAATATTTACTCAAAATACTTTTATAGTCGCCTTAAAATATGACGGAATCATCAGTAGACACTTTTGTACATATATCTGATGCTGTACCTCTATTGGTAATGCAGCCAGTGCCGGTGGATACCAGTTCACAATATTTATTAACGCACATGTTGTCGTATGTAGATACACATCTTTTGTATTACAAGTGTACACTGCAAACATGTGCTTGTCAAATGGAACCACTGGTGCATCAACAAACATTTGAAAACCTGCTGTTATCTGCGCGTGAAATCATTGCGGCATTTGTTTACACGTCTATATGGCCCAATCACACCTTGCCGATACGGGCTGTGTTTAATCAACGCTACGGGTCGGTGGTAGAATTGATTGTCGGAGTCATGCCAGAACTACCCAAGGCATTTATGCTGCAACTGGATGTGGGCTTGAATTTTGCGCCTGTTTGGCGCTGGACGCATAAATTGGACATGACGAGCGATTTGCTGGTGGATATCAATTTAAAAAAATCGCTGTGGGCGCTCATGTTTAATGCATATGTACAGTCACCAAAACATACCCGAGAATCCATTAGTACATGGTTTAGATCTATACGCGGAACAAAACCGTGGAAAGTGCATCATCCGTTTTTGCGCGAAGCCATGTTGGATGCTACGTTGCCAATTGTCAATGAAAATGCACAAACCGTAGTGTTTACGTTGGAACAATATGTGGCTAAAAACAAGCTACCGACGCGAAATAGTGTTGGTAAACCACCCAAGTGTTACGATTGCCGAAAAGCTGCAAGCGAGCTGGAGTGCTGTGATGAGACTTATTATTGTTATGCGTGTATTTTATGCAACCATGCGGACCATTACGGCCAGCAGTTTATTTTACGTTTTGCGTAATCAAGTTTGTAGAAATTGTATATTATACACTAATCGTCGTCTATAGACATGTTGTCGTCCTCATCATCTTCGTTATGTTCATCATCTATATCTACATCGTCGGCATCCAGTTCCAAATCATCTTCTTCATCATCATGATTGGACGACTCGAGATCCAGATCATCGTCCTCTTCTTCTACAGTGGTCGCACTTGTTGTTTGATCCAAAAAGGCCGGCTCCTCTTCCAAAACATCTTCCTCTTCATCGTGAATAAACTGGCTGGCCATCATATTTTCGACTTGTTCGCAAAGTAATTTCTTGATGCGACCCAGAGTGGGTATATCTATGCTGGCACTGACCCGGAAGATGACGGGGAATATCAGAAACGACGAGCAAATAGGTAGATTGAATATATCGTTGATTGTTGTGGCATCTGTCAACGATGACATTTGCCAAAACTCTAATGTTATTTCGTCGGTTAAATTCACGTCGCCCACACAAGTCACATCCACAAAATCGCCCCCTGTGGTTAAACTGACTTGCGGGCCATGTTTTTTCGATGCGGATTTCCATCGACATGGCGTGGGGTTTTCATCGTTGCTGGTCAACAACGCAAAACATTTGGTATTCTTTTTTGCCATCGTGGTTTTTTGAACGTAAAAATTCCCAAAAGTACTTAAATGGAAACAGTTCATCAAAAAACCATGGACAAGTTTTCGCAGGAAACACGCTGGGCTGTCGGAACGTTTGCGAATGTGGACGAACCCGAGGCTCAAAATGCTCTTTTACATCAAATCTTTACGCGCATCTTAAGCAGCAAGGCTACGAATCGGCACATTAATGTGTTTGAAGAAGTGGTCATGACGCTGTACCGGTTGTTTTTAGACCAGGAGTGGGAGCCGGCGCGTACTTTTTTTTACATGTTGACCGGCACTCTGATTAATCCGGATCGACCTGTATTGTCGATTGATTTTAACCTTTATTTTCGCGTGGGGTATGCGTCGTATCTGCATTTAGACCCGCGCACGATCAACGGCGAGTGCGACAAGACGTGTTCGCTGCTTAATGTGTTGTGGTTTAATGCCGAAGAGTATTACGATGATGATTCGGACGCGGATTCCGATGATGATTCGTCCGAGTATTCCAGTACCAGCAGCAGCAGCGGCGCCGAGACCTTGTCGTCTCGCGGTTCGTCCACAAGTGGCGGTAGCAACTCGTCGGACTCGGCGTCTACTATCTCGGCGACGGACTCGGCGTCCAGTGTTGGTTCCAGTGTTGGTTCAAAGCAAAGCTCGGAGCATAATCGCCGCCGTCACGGCAAGTACCGTACGGCGCGGTCGTCGCGGTCGTCTCATCGTCACAAGTGTTGTGGCGGCTCACTAACGTGCATGCCGCGGTCCACCAATACGGACACCGAGCTGCAATCCAACACGCCCCCGCCTTTAACCAACTGCGATACCGTTGAATAAACAATAAATGCAAAACAGAAATTTTTTACACAAAAAAAGTAGCCCTGGCGGGACTTGAACCCGCGACCCCACGATTAAAAGTCGTATGCTCTACCGATTAAGCTACAGAGCCTATTAAAAGTCTATCATGCTGATAAGAATCTTATCTATGTAACGGTAACGCTAATAAAATTATGGCAAGTACCATGAAATGATTTCATTAGACACAATTCAATACCTTTGCCTCAGTACAGGCGGCACGAATGGCTTGGTTTTTGTCGGTGTATTAAAAGCGTTAGAAACAGAGTTTTGTAATGCAAAATTAAACTTTTATAGTCATTTGCAAGGTGTATCGGGTGCATCTATAGGCAGTTTAATAGGCACCGCAATTGTTTTAGGGTTTAATTCCAACGAAATACGCACAATATGGCAATCATGGAGTGAAAAGTACCAGGATAGGCTACATGTCAACGTACTGGAACTTATGAGTCATAAAGGTCTTATTAGCCCCTCGGTGATTGAAGATGTTGTTAATGAACTCATGATCACAAAATATGGCCCCGACGCCAAAGGGTTTACGTTTGCGGATTTGTTTCATCGTACGCACAAGATTTTAGCCATCGCCGTGTATAACTTGAGCACGCAGCATAATGAAATATTGGATCATCAAAGCACCCCGGCTTTATCGATTGCTAAAGCCGTCAGTATGTCATGCGCCATCCCCTTTATATTTAGACCAGTCGAGTACAACCAATGTATGTACACAGATCCCGGCATTTCTAATCCTTTGCCGTATAATGTGTTTCCCATCAACAAATCACTCATCTGTTATCTGTCGGGCGTGCATGAATACAAAACCATGAGCGATGTGACGTTGCCGGATTTTGTATGCCGTGTGTTTCATGGATTTGATAGTTACGTGCATCAGCGGATAGAAAGCCACGGGCCGGATGTTCGGCAACGATTTATTTATCTTAAGATCCCGTGCTATTCTACAAGTGCAGTGAATGGCTTTCGAGTAACGGCAGAACAAATGGATCGCTTGGTAACACTCGGGTTAAACGGAGCTTTATCGGCTATAAATTATAAAACGGCATTAATGTCGCAAGCATTATATTATTGCACCAAAGCAAGTAAATTTATTCTACACGGTGATAATTGATAACAAATAAAAATTATCATTTACACAGCATGGCATTATGTCTACGTCGCGCGCACAACACCAGTGCATCGACGGCAAGTGCCGCTTTAGGGAACATGCAATATAGTGCTTTGTTTTATCTACTGGAATGTCTGCCAATAGAAATTGTACAACACATCTTCTCCTTGATGCTGCCTGTTATAATTATTGCCGACAGTCTACAAATTTTAGCTTTACATGGCGGCACGCATGACATTTTGTGGACACGGTCCTGTGCATCGCGTTTATTGTCTTTAAAAGTATCAATGTTTGGGCGATACTTGGCGTATATTACGGTTGGGTCCCCGCATGTATATGTGTTTGATTTGTGGCGCCATCAAGAGCATACGGTTATTAAAATAAACTCGGGTATCTGTTTGGATTTTGAATTTGATAACACGGGGCAGGGTCTATACATTTTAATTGCCAACCAATTACTGCGAGTTGCGCAGCTGCAGTTCATAACATTAACAACAGTTGAAGAATATAACAGCCAAGAATATAATAGCCAAGAATATAAGAGCCAAGAGTACAGCAGTCATGATTTTGACAGCAAGGATTCTTACACAAAAACAGACGTGACGCAATATAATTACGCTTTTGCTCGCATGGCTATATCTCCCAACGGTGAATATTTTGGGTACAGCAAGGCCGTATGGCACAATAAACATTTGACTGTATATCACGAAAAGGACAGAGTAGATGATTACATTTACGTAGCTTGTTTTTCGCCCAACAGTGCCATCTTTGTATCTGGATGCAAGGTGCACACGTTTGGGCTCGTAATTTGCGTTTGGAACACCAAGACGGGTCATTTAATTTGCAATTTACAAGTCGCAGAACGCATACGAACATGCGCGTTTAGTCCGGATGGATCTATGCTTGTACTGGGTAATGGCAGTGCATCATCCGACATATCTATCTACGAAACTGAAACCTGGACCTTGCGTAAAATTATCACTACAAATCATAATAATGCCATCACAAACATTATGTTTATCAATTCGTCTTTTATCATTACCAGCTGTTTAAATGGATTGGTGTGTTTAATAAACGTCTTATAAAAGCATATAAAATCTATTTGGGTGCATGGATAGAGCACGGGCAGGGAATTAAACGCATGGTCGGCGTAGTATCGCCGTTTAAAGGCAGCGCTGTCCAAAATACAAAACTTGTGTCGGGCGGGTAGGCAAAAAAATGCGCACAACTGGGCGTGTGCTGTTCGTGGTGAATAAACGTTTGCCAGGCTAACTTGAAACATTCGTTGACTTTTAATTGCGTAATAGCGCCGACGCGTGCAACCTGCTTGATTGGATAATCCGATTTCATTTTGACATCTGTATCATACGGCAAGCGAATGAAAAACAAATTGGTTTGCAATACGTCGAGTGTCACGTTTTTCAAAACATGCTGCAACAGCTCTGAATAGCCTCGGCGCGGGCCATATTGCCAATGGCGATGCTGAAAAAACTGGCTGCGGCGAATTTTGCTAAATTGCTTACTGCATGCTATATTGTGCTCCGGATAATGTTTCCACAAGCACGATTCGCTGCAATAATGAACGTTGCCAAAACAGGTTAAGCATGGCACGCGCTCGTTTGTGCAAGCGACATGACATCCATGACAAACATCAGTTTTTAAACACAACGGGTCAATATGCGCCATGGTTGCAAAGTTATATCGTTTGATATTTTTTCAAGGATTCCAAACAGCCTTGGCTTGCGGCACTATAACAACATGACCTGGAAGCTGTTGACAAAAGCTAACATGCTCGCATTCATTGTATAAACTTTGCCACCATGGCCCAGGCCACGCACTGCCCAACAGCATGGCCAATCCCCCAAAGGCACTACGAACTATTATGTTATCTGGCTTTATGTTGTCATATGAACCTTGGCATTTCCTGCATGTTTGCCAAAGACATTTTGTATTAGTCGCCTTGGCACAAGTCTCGTTGCCTTCGTTGCCTAATTGCAAGGCATACGTGTCGTAATAATGCGTGGGCTCTTGCGCCTCTCTGGTATCTGCACACGCCATGCTTATAGTATCATTATTACATGCCGATATATTTATATTGACTTTAACATGATCATGCGGTACAATGGCCTTTTCCAAGTATACCAGCGTTTGCCTTTTAAATACAACATTCGTGTCTAACAATATCACGCGAGTCGTCGGTGTAATAAATGGCATGGCCCATCCCATAAGGGCATTTCGTATCAAAGCCAATCGTGCGGTTCGTGCTGTGCATCGCAAGGTCAACGCGTTGATGGACGGCAAATGATCATGCATTACATGAATGTTGTTTAACGCAGACGATAATTGATCTAACAATACGTTAGTTCCATCCGTCGAATCATTTTCCCATATAAAGAATGATATCGTGGTCCACTGGTCTTGCATGATTTTGTATAAACTTGGAAATGTGGTTTGCCAATAATCAGCATTGTTGCGTGTAGGCATCAATACTATAGCATGGGTTGTGTTGATGGATTGCGCTGCCTTGTTGGATTGCGTTGTCTTGTTGGATTGCGTTGTAGTGTGCACTTTTGTATTTTCACACGGCGCTATCAAGTGTCCAGCGCGACAATATGCTGCATATTTATCGGCATACTCGTACGCGGTCATAAGAAAAATGTCAGCTTTGTTGCTATTAAAATATGACAGAATCTGCTTTTTTTGCCACCAATGCACCGGTGTTGCAAAATACAGTCAGTGCATTATTTCAGCCTGTAGAGCATATTGTTTTGTTTCAACGGTATATACCACAAGTAACATTGTCCAACTTGCAGAAAAATAGCGTATCGAACTCCATCATTTCTTTTGCCACTGATTTAGACACCAACGATGAAGTTGCTTTAAAAGTATTTTGGAAATACGCCGACAACAGTAATGCCGTAGAAACTGACATGCTCAAGTTTGAAGGTCAAATCTATCATGATTTGGCCAACACGTTAAATATACCAAACGTGGCGCAAGCCATTGGATCGTATGTGGTGTCACCGGAAATATTGAATCATCAAACGTATCCAGACGGTTTTCGTCGGTATTTGCAACTACATAAAAGTGAACAGTCGTTTAAACAATTCTTTTTACAGCTACGCGCCAACGTCGGATCGGCGCCAGTTGATGCCGTATATTTTGTAGTGACGAAAAAATACAAGTTGACCTTGCGCGAGCTGATTACGGAAAAGCCATCGTTGTCTATCTTGAAAAGTATTTTATTTCAAGTGCTATACACGGTAGCCGCCTTGGAAAACGCCGGATTGCAACACAACGATTTGCATCTAAGCAACATATTTTTAGAACTGAGAGTGGATATTCCATCGATTACATATAAAGTTCAAGACATGGAATTTGTGGTAGACTGTCCATACTTTGCGCGGTTGTATGATTGGAATTATAGCACGCGTGGGCCGTTAACAAATAGTAGTTTGGACACTACCACTTGTCCGAAATACGGTATTTGCAATAATATCAATTCGCGCTTCGACGTATATACGTTCTTGCAATTTTTGGAAGATTATATAGTGCCCTCTGAAGTGCGCAAGTTTATTAACATTTGCACCAAAAGACAATTTGAGACTATAATACATCGCATGTGTAATTTACAAAATGAAACATGTGTGCCGTTTGAACCAGACATGCCGGACAATGTCATGACTGCAACCAAAGCTTTGCAACAAGATTTCTTTAAATCGTTGCGCAAACCGACCAAGCAAACCAATTCTGTGTTTGGGTCAGTGCGATCATTTTTTAAATAAAATGTAACGACGCTGCATATTTATTTATGCTAATTTTAAAACTACTTGCGCTTTGATGCGTTGAATGTATTCCTCGTCAATAACGTGCTCTTGCTCGACCAACTGAATTAAATACATGGCTTTTTTGTACAAAACCATAGCTGCCGCAAACCAATTATCATTTTCGTAATGCAAAGCGCGCAAAAGCAATTCGCGAATGTTAAGAATCATAATAGTAGGCAGATCTGGCGAGTGTGATGCTTTTTGGGTAGCGCAATATGTCAATGCTGGTAAATATACACGTGTCGTTGCCTTCCAAATATTAGTGGCCATGGCATAAAAGTTGTTGTTGGTTTCTGCTAACCACATGATTATTTCAGCCGGATCCGTCACAGCCCACGTGGTAGTAGGCCAGTTGGCTCGGGTGTGCACGGCGTGTAAAAAGATGTTATGCCAATCTTGCAGCGTGCGTGTATTTGTAGGACCCTCGACTGTAAATTTGCTTTTGTAAATCATTTTTTCGAGCGCCAAAAGATCCTGCTGTTGCCCAGTAGGTTTGTTGGGTTGTAGGGGCGATGTGCTTATAATAGACTGCGAATGACAACGTGTTAAATCAATAATTCGCAAATTATATCCGCATGCATATGTGTTGGACCGCATCAAAACAACGTGATGATCCGACAGTTGAAAATGAAATAAACCGTGTAAATGCAACCAATGCAATCCAGCAATGATTTGTAAAAACATGTCGGCTGTTACGTAAACGGATAATGGCAGGCGCGTGTGCCAATAATCATGTAAAGTACCCATAGGATAGTATTCAAACGTCATGGTTCGAAAGATGGGTGTCTCTGTGTATTGGAATAGTTCAATTATGTTGGGATGTTTGGGCAACGTTTGTAAGACAGACAGTTCATTGCACCATAAGATGCGTCGTTTGCTTTTTTTATATGTCCACTCACGTGTGGGTAATAGTTTTATAAAATGATTTTTGTTGATTTGTAGTTGCCCGACACTACCATTTTTCCAGATCAACATATTTGTAAACTTGTATATTCGTAAATATGTCTCTAAATTTACGTTGTTACACTGATGATGACAATCAGAAACACTGGGTTGCTCCAGGCGACGTGCCTGTTTTGCGGCAAAAAGACGGATATACCATGCTGGGAACTGCAATTAAGGTCTCGGAAAAACAAGCGTGTTTACCGGTGCAACGCAATCAAGCCAACTGCAGCCAATTAAATAGCAGCGAGTGCAGCCAATACGGCGATTTTTGCCAGCAAGACCAAAATACCTGCAAGCCGCGCAAAGGTGTTAATGTGGCGCAATACATGAAAGCACTGCGCCATCGCGAAGACATGTATAGCCGGCTGCGGTATTTGGATGAAGTCATTAAGGGAAAAAGCTTTAAAGATTTGACAATCGGTGAGCAAATGAAAACCTACGAGCGCATTATAAGCGAGAAACAAGAAGCCATGGATGCCCTGGCGCAACATTTGCAGCAAATGCAAGCCACCATGACGAATACTAACACTACCGCAAATTCACCAGAAAATCAACAAATGCGGCAAGAACAAATTCAAGCGTTGCAGAGCAGTTTGGCCGAAAACAACAAAGAACTGGAAACTTTGCGCGCGCTGGTCAGCAAACACGCCGAAACTTTGAAATTCAATGCGACCGATAAAGAACAGATTATGCAGACTATGCGTCAAGTAGAAGCGGATAAGAGAAAAAGCTTGGAAAAGTTGGCGGAATTGCAGTTGCAGGAAAAACGCTTAACAGCCGAGCATAGTAAATACGTCGAAGAGCTGGTGGCGGCAGCTCAGCGAGAGCGTCGGCTGCAAGAACAACTGGGTCAGACTAAAATGGAAATGACTGCATACCAAAATATAGCCTCGCGTTTACAAGTAGATCGCACAACGTTAAAAAGCAAAATCACTGGTCTACAAGACGCCGAGCAGATTTTGCGCAGTAGCGTGAAAGAACGCGATGAAATTCTGGCGCGCAAACAAAGAGAATTAGAGACGGCGCGTACGCAGTTTATCAAGTTGAAAGAACAAGCGCAATTGGACAAATCTGAACTGGACCGCTCCTTGCTGGATCACAAAGCCATGTTAGCCAAAGCCAACAGTGATTATGCGGCAGCGTCGCAAAATTTAAAGTTGGTGCAAGCGGAATTGCAATCTGTGACTGACGCTACGCAAACATACACTACATTAATGAATAGCCGCGTGGAAGCCATGAAAGTCATGACGCGTCAAATAGCCATGTTAAAGGAAAGCTTGCAACTATGCAATTCTCAGCAAGGCCAAAAAGAAGCCGTTATGGTCAAACTGGTAGAGCAGTTGCGTGATAACGAAGACGCGCGTCGGCATTTATCAACCGTTATGGCCGGTGATAAAGATTTTGATGCATTGATTCGGTTGCTGGCCAATCATGAGCGAACTGTGGTCGGCAGCATGTATCATCAGCAACCTGCCAGCATAGTAGAGCCCGATTTGCAAAGACTTGATGCTTTAAGAGACACGATAACAGGTCGTTTGGAAAAAGGCGAGCGACGTGTTGCCGATATAGAGCGCAGACGCCAGGAGCTTGAAGCGTCGCAAAAAGCGTATTTGGAACAACAAAATCAAGCTAAAGTCAACTTATCGCAAGTTAAAGCCAGTGCAGGCTCCGTGCAACAACGCAAAGCCACCGCTTTAGGTCCCTTGTTGGATGATGTCGATGCCGCAAGTGTTAATAAGTACAGGGCACAATGCTCGGCCTACCATGTCAAACAATACAAGGACAAAACCGAGTCGGAGAGTATTGTCGAGGCGGCGTATGTGCACCATGACCGCAGGCAGTATGAAGGCCAATTAAGTGCGGTGAACGAGCGTTTATCGCATCACTCGGTTATGTTACGGGAACTAAAAATGTTGCAAGCGCAATTGCAAGAGCAATATGCCATTACACAATCCAATCATAGCCGTTTACAATGGCAAATTGCTAATTTACAACAAGAGTTGCAGCGGGTCCGCGCGTCCATGCAGGCGTTGCAGTCCACTGCGGAAAAGGCTCATAACTGGAGCGAGTGGTGCTCAACAACGCATATGTAAAGTAACATAAATATAGTTGAATTTATAATAAAGTATGGCCGGACAGCCTAATTGGATGTTGATCAAGTTTGATCAATTAATGGAAAACTATTTGCCCAACATCAAATTTATTGCTTGGGATTTAGATGGGACGCTGGGGTTACAGCCGGGTTGGCGAGGCTATGGTGATATATTGACCTATATTATCGACTATCCTTTGTTGCGCGAAACTATGCGGCATTTAACCAACCGATTTGGTATTGGTCATATTCTCGTATCACGCAACGGCATGTTTTGTGGTGACAATTACGAAACTATGGAAAAACGGCTTACGGACTTAGGGTTTCATGGGATTTTGCCTTGTTACAATATTAAACGGCACAGTAAAGTCCAAGAGTTTTACAAACAAACGCCCGAAGGTGAAATTATACCGCCTAATAATGTTTTACTGATCGACGATCAGCAACGCGAATGTGAAATGGCCCAAGCCGAAGGCGCATATGCTTTGCACATCAAGACCTTTATACAAAAGGCCATTTTGGATGAAAGCATGTACACACTGTATGTGCCGCACGAATAATAAATAAATGATATAATATAAAAATGAGCACAGGAGACACCGAACCACCTTCCGCAACATTAGCAAAAATATTTTCTGATATTATCGAGTCTGTTTCTGAAGCAGATGATCAAACATCAAACATAAAAATTGCTAATGGCATAATAACTGCAGAAAACTATCCATCTGAAGAAGAAAAACAAAACGTAAAAAACATTGTAGAGATTTATAAAAGTAGCATATCAACTATACTGTCCTATGTTATAGGATTTATTATAAGTTTAAATGGAAGCGAAATTGCCCAGACTGAAGAATATGTAAAGGAAATAGATATACAGCACATGATATTAACAAACTTGCTAAAGATTGTTTCTGATAAGGACACTAAAACAAAATTAAGAACAGCGTTTGATGATTTGATTAAAAAGGATGATGCTAAGAGCGTGTTTTTTCAAATTGTTGAAAACACTACTGGCAAATTAAAAAATATAAAGAATTCACAAAGCACAGCGAGTGTAGAAGATGCGTATAGACTTTACTACAAATTTAATTCTATATATAACATTGTTACTCGATATTTAAATGACAATGACCCAGAATCGTTAAATACTTTACAAAATAGCAAACAAATTGCAGAACTAACAAAAGTTGCAAATGAAATTAACGATTATGTTGAAAGCCTAAATGCAACGCCTGCAGCATCGGCACCTGATTTGCCAGCATCGCCGGCATCATCCACACCTGAATCACCTGTACCTCAATCATCTGATGCTGCGCCACCTGCATCTGCTGCCGCGCCACCTGCATCTGCTGCCGCGCCACCTGCACCCGCGCCTGCATTACGGTTACAAGTTCAAGGCGTACCCGAGGATGATGTAGATGATAATGTCGTATCTATACAAGCACCGTTTGATGAAACACACAACAATTACTATGTCGCCGGTAATCCTACGCGCGATTTGCAATTTTTGTCGTTACCAAATGTGCCGCATTTGCAAGTGTCGGCGCAAAATAGCTCTGAATATCGGACGTTATTAGTGCAAGCTATTGGCACGTTTCCGGCCATTCCGTCTATTACCGGGTTGTCCAAAAAAGACGACGCCAAAAGGTTAAATTGCACCGAATGGTTTAATAATTACATGTCGGACGATACCAATTTGCCCGACAGCAATACGGTGGCTGGCGCTTATATCCGCAGCGAAGACAAGGCTCTTGAAAAGGCGCGCCGCGATGAAATGATCATGTATATATGCGACCACGACGCTGTCGCAAAACGCATCATGACTAATGTGGGCGACACGATTCGCAAGTTGCTGGATCGCGCGTTGATGATTCCGCAATTATTGGCCGAAAATGCGCGATTGTGCGCCTGTGTTCCGACAGACGAAAATCCAATGTCGGCGCGCGCGGCCCCTGCGGTCGAAGCCATGAAAAACGATCAGAAATTACTGATGGAGCAACTGGCGTACATGGCTATGCAAATGAAAAAACTGTCTGATTCGTTGGACTTTGCATATGATCCGGCCGACAAAACGTTTTATCGCAAAACGATTGATGCCAACGATCAAGTAAAAGAGGAACGGTGGAATCCGGAAACCGACGCTGCGCATCCGATTTTGGGGCTGGATATGGATAAGGTCAAGGAATTGTGGGATGTACTTGGCTCGGCGCAAACCGGCACGTTGTATGGCCAAAAGTTGTCGGTGTATCCCGTGCATTTAAGCTGTGCCGGAGATTTGGTGTCGACCCCACTTATACACGCCATTGTAACGTATAAAACGGAGCGGCCTATCGCCACGGTGGGTGCCAACGATAAAATAACAATAGCCCGTATGTACCTGTTGCGTCTCTTTGATTTGATCCGCAATTTAGGTGACAAGGATAAAATCAAGGCCGTGTTTCAGGCCGCGGTGAATGATACTGTCATGCTTGAACAAATGAGCAAGTACATAACGCTGACCAGCGGAAGCATCAAGGTATGGATCCGGTTACCGTTTGATTTCTTTAAAACGCATGCCAAGGACGTGTTTGCTTTGTTTGCCAAAAATCCCGACACGGCCGACTTGATAGCACCCAAGGACGAGGATCAGTTAATCTCGTACACAAATTGGCAGCTGGCCCTTACGTCCATGGCGCTGCGCCCTGTTAATATTTCGCTGTCGCAAGAATTTGGGCTTGATCAGGACCCCAACATGCAATTGTGGATGCAAGATATAGCGCGTTTGCCCAAAGACGGGATTGAATTGGCGTTCATGTCGTATGAAGAATTGGACGAGCGCGAATTTGCCGAACCTGGTATACGCAGCGCGCTTTCGGCAGACGACTTGCAATTAAGAAAAATGCAACGTCAAATCGAGCGGGAATTGAATCAGAAAGAAAACGATGCTATCGAGGAAGCGGAAATACGGCGCGTAACCAAGGACAAACCCGACATGCAGCAGGCGCAACTCTTGGCTTTGCAAGAAAAGATTAAACGTCGCAACGAGCGGCAAAATATTGTCGCGGAATCCGTTGAAGGATATGAAGCGGCGCTGAATAGTTTGGAAAAAGACAAACACGTCAAGATAGTGCCGAATCTGCAGCCGTTGCCCAAAACCGTGTATGACTTGATAAGCATGGGTGCCAATTTTCAAAAAGACGCCAAGGAACTGACTCGCGTAGTGAACAAGCAAGGCTTTGACCAGCAGAAACAAGCCGATGCTATGACGGCCTCGACGGAAGCCATGCAAATATACAACTTGTCAAAGCAAGCCAAAGACCTTATGAACGCATTTTATGCGGCTCCAGACAGTACCGCACGGAAGGACATTGTAGCGCAACTCGCGCAAATCTTGGTTAATGTAAGTATTGCGCACGGCAAGTATGTTTCGGCTCGTGTGGTGGCCATTCCCGACACGACTATATAAAATAAATGTGTATAATAAAAATGTCTCTGTTGATAATAAGCGGATTATTGGTTGGGGTCGCCGGTGCAGGTTTATGGCCATTGCTGGTTAAAGAACCACGTGTCTGGTTAACAGTACGGGCTATACCCAGTATTGTTTTGCTTCTCGTCAGCATGGTGTTGATAGTTTTGGGATTTAATAAGCAATTTTTAATGGCAACCAAAAACAAGATATTGCCATGGATGAAGAATGTAGCATATAAACGACGCGCCTGGGTGTATACGTTGAGTTTAATATTTATTGGCGCGGTCATGTATACATTGGCAGCATATTATCATACTGATATTGCCAACTGGACATTTCCCATGGCGTTGTGCATTGCTATACCGTTTGTCTTGATCGAATATCAATTTTCATTACGAGGCAATTACTATGCACGTAACGTCTTAAATCTAAATACCGTGCAAATTGCAATAATAACCATGGTATTTTACTTTATTTGCACGTGGATTTTAAATGCTGTGCGCAAACGACAACCAGTCAAATGGTGGCGGGAAGTCTTGGCATTTGTCCTGATTGTTGGCGCGCTTTTATGCACGACCATGATAAAATAAATTTATCAAAAATTATTCAAGTAGCCATAATTTTTTACAAATCTACACCGAAAGTATGCCATCGTATATTTTGTATTACAGCACGCAAAAGGAAATTGATATATGCAAAGAGGCTTACTTTTTATGGAAAGAACAAAAACAGAACCCCAAGTATATTGATGTAGTTTGGGTGCAAGATTTGCAAGACGATGCGCAGATCATGGGCAAATACTTTCACGGCGTCTTGCCGGTTTTAAAATGCATGACAACTCCGTATACAGAGTATTTTGGAAATGATGCGCCTGCACAAATGCGTATTTTGTACAATTTACCTGCAGCCACACCCGCGATTCCCGACTTGTATCCAGCCACAGGGGTAGTGGACTCGGCACCTTCTGCTCTGAGCAATTATACGAGCCAACCCAGTCATCATTCAGGCCAAAGTCTACCGCCGGGATTGCCGCCATCCATGGCCGTACCGCCACCACCGCCGGTAACGGTTGTGGTGCAACCGCCGCCGCTGATTGGGCGCGTTCGGTCGCAGTACGCGTTGTATACCACTGACGAGCCGGAAAACATTAAAGTGCCGGGCAATGGTTTAATCAATGTGCAAGATTACGACTTGATTGCAACCACATACGGCGACAAATTGCCGAAATGGCTGCAAAATCCTCGCGCGTTGCCGATTTTAGCCACGTTGGAAAAAAAGCCGACGATTTGGTATGGCGTGGCAGCAAAACATCAGTGTGAATTGTTGTGTTTGTTAAATGGTGGCATTATGCTTTCGTGAAATGTCAATTACTAAAGCACAGTTGTCGTAGCGTGACGTAAAATTTTCATGGGCAGTAACAGTCAAACATGTACCAATCCTTACTTTTGGGTGGCGCTCTTTTTCTGGCTGTTCAGCACATTGGTTTTGCCGCGGGCATGGCCTCGCTGGATGTTAAAGTCCCGCAGGAGGTCAAGGATGAGCGTAATAAAGTAGCGGGTATTAGCTACGGTGTGGCTGTAGGCGTGATGCTGTTGTATTTGTTCTATGCCATGCATACGTCGCGCGGGAAAACGTTTAGCTGGGGTCGCCGCGCCGCGGCCATGGCCTTTATATTCTTTTTGGTGGCCTTTGGTATCTACATGGCTATTCCCAAGGAGCACGAGATGGACCATACGCGCGACTCGCAGGAACTGAAGGACAAGAAGAAGATGATTGTCCAGCAGGTGCACGCGGCGGCGATTGGCACTGGTGGCCTGGCTGCTATTGTAGCTTACATGATGAAGTTTTAAACTTAAGAAAATAAACAACGCAAATAAACCTTTTATTTTTATAATCGCACTACACTTTCTACTTTGTGCCCATCGTCGTCTTCCACACTAACCTCGACGCAGCCGTCTTGTTTGACTGTCATTTGCAGCAAAACACCAGGCTGTCCCGGCCTCAGCCCCGTTAAGCGCACAGTGCCTAACAAAGCATTGTGATCTGTACACGGATCATCGCCTTGAAAAATGGCAATTTCCACGGTTTTTTGTTTATTATGTTGCGGAAACAGCTTTTGGGAAGCTTTGGCAGGCAAAACCGTGTTGGCCGCTACCAATGTGTGCATGGTATTCGTCATGGTGCGTATGCCTAAATCTTTGGACAACCGTTCCTGTGATACAACATCCGTGTTATGCAGTGCTTTGGCTAAATAAGACGCGCCCAACGCGACACATTCGTCGACATTGATACTGGAATGCTGCTGGCTGTTGGGAAACAAATTGGACAATAATTCTTTGACTGCCAATACGCGAGTGCTGCCGCCAACCAATATTAAATGTTTGATATCCGACTGATTGGTCAATATCAAGACTTCGTCGACCACGGCGGCGCAGCGCTCAAGATCATGGGCTATCCAGTGATTAAACTGGTCGCGCGTAAACGACCATACGGGTACATCGGGCAACGCCACAGAAGCACTTTCGGCGAGCGACAAAATCTTTTTAGCCTGCTCGCATGCTTGCCGGGCCATTACCAACCTTGTTTTGTGATTATGTAGCACGGCCTTTGTTTCTTTTTTGTAAAACAAACTATAATGATGCAACACATGCCGATCAAAATCGGCGCCGCCCAAATCATCAGCTCCTTTGGATCCTAAAATTGAAAACGTACCATCCGACAACGTCTCCAACACGGTGACATCCAACGTACCAGCCCCTAAATCAAAGACCAAAATCGACTCTCCTGGTTGAATATTGTGATCGCGTTCGGCATATGCGGCGGCAGCAGCCGTGGGTTCATTGCACACGTGTATAGCCGGCGCAATGTTGGTGGCTTTTAATACACTAAGTGTTTCGCGACGTTGATTATGATCAAAATGCGCCGGGACGGTAACGACTAAATTATACACTGTGGATGCATGCTGTTTAATCAAACGCGCCATGTGATCGGCCAAATTTTGATACAATTGCGTTGCGGTGAGTAGTAATGTTGTATTTTTGTGATTGGTGACATATTGCGGCGTGCCATCTTGGCGCCGAACCAAATTGAATGGCCAATGTTTGGCATCTTTAGCAAGTTGCTGTGCCTCAAAACTGCGCCCCAAAACGCGTTTAAATTCATAAAACGTGTTGTTTGGATTAGCCTGCTGTTGTTGTTGCGCCAGTTCACCTGTCAAAATATCGGTGGATGTGTACGCCACCATGGATGGAGTCAAGTGGTGTCCCAACTGCGATGGCACCAGCTCGGGTATACATACATCGGTATTTGGTTGTTCTTTAATAATATAACAACAACAGTTGTTGGTGCCAATATCAAGACCCACAAATGCCATGTTTGTAATCAAAAGTACCAATTAATTGGAACGTTATTGTATGTATTTATTATATGTGTTTATTGTATGTGATAATTGTATGTATTGATTATATGTGTTGATTGTATGTATTGATTATTTGTGATGATTATATGTATTGATTATATGTGATGATTATATGTGATAATTGTATGTATTGATTATATGTGATGATTATATGTGATGATTATATGTGTTTATTATATGTGTTGATTGTATGTGTATATATCTTACTTTTCAAACATCAAATGCAGTTCCAGCGCATTGTCCACCAGCTTAAACGAAATATCGACCACGCCGTATTTTTGAACGTAAAAGCCGCGCACATCATTCTCATACTGAGTAAAATTGCGCGCGAAATGACGCCGCGAAAACGAAAATGTGTGAATTTTAATCGCGTCTGTTTCGGGCGCCAGGGGTACACTAATAACAGACGGAATTGGATTACATAAATCATTTTTCAACAGCGACGCTATAAACTGCTCCGACGCCTGGCGCAAAGCTTGTTTGTACGAGATGGGAATACGCGGGGCCGACGCTAAATTAGCTACATCTGTCGCGACAATATTGGCAAACTCTGGCATGCGCTGAGCCATGACAAAGCATACCAGTTCCTGTATCAAACGGTGATCCATCGATCAGTTTTTAAGTACAAATACAAATTTTTTGTTGTGTAAAATATTTAGTTAGCTAATTTTATTTTTACCTGCTGCTTTTTACGCCGCGAGCGCAAGTATAATGCAAGCATAATAATACAAATAATCAAGAAAACTCCTCCGATGGCAGCGCCAATTATGATAATCGTATTGTTATCCGTTGAGCTACTGTCAGGTACAGGGCCCGTGGGGCCTGTGGACGAACCAGTATTTGAACCGGTAGGACCCATCGTAGTAGAATCAGCAGGACCAGTAGGTCCGGTCGAACCATTATAACCGGTTGGTCCTGTTACTGTACGCGGTCTGACACCACCCGGCGGTCCACTTGGTCCTGATGGCGATGTATTGGGCGAGGGGCTACTATCGATAGATTCAAAATTACAAGTTTGATCAATATCACTAAATTGTATATTGGTATTTGATGTAGCGCTGTGTACTTTATCACGTACGCTGACATCGCTGATACACAATTGAACGTTAGGGCAGTTTTCTTGCCATCGGTACACGTTTGGTTTACCAGTATCGTTGCATGTTTGGTCTATGCATCGCATGCGTAAACGAAAGCTGGAGTCTGCTGTTAAATACTGTGATAGTAAAGCATTTAATGCATCTTCGGCACCGTTGGTTCCAAAACAAGCACATAAATCAGAAAATCCATCTATAAACTGATAGCCGCCAGATAAAACTTCCTCTTCTGTAAATCGTTTGGGATGACAAATGCCACTGCGATCTATAGATGTTGTATCTCCGCCTAATATTAATTTAATAAGAGGATCGTTGGGCAAGCCCATGATTGTGGCGAGTCCTTGCCATTTTGCATTGTCTAAATCAGACGTGACCGAGCTTGCTAATCGAGCTATTTGTTGCAAAGCTTGTTCTGGAGTAGTTATAACTTCATACAATTCTCTCTTATAACCCTCGTAACTTGGAAAATATGTACTGTTTATCACATATCGTTTCTCAACAGGATCATTTAAATACACTCTAAAGTGACAGTCGCCAATCCAATTGTCATTAAAAAAAATTGGACTGGCTTGATCTTTCATGTACTTGAAAAATGCTTTTAAGACCAATACCGGCTGCTCGACGTCACTTCTATAATAACAGCCTACTGGCGTGTACATGTCCGACGCATTTCCTGGTAGACCAACCGTGTCGGCCTTGTATATATTTACACTTTTAAATGGACCTCCTATACGCTTCAATTTAACGTTGCGCGTGTAGCATATACTTTTGTGAGCAAACAGCGTGACATATGGATAGTGGTACCAAGAATCAGCTCCTTTGTTGCAAAACACCCTGTAGTCTTTTTCCAAGTCATTATAATCGCCAATCTTGCAATAATCTTCAATATACCCTTGGACATATAAAAAAGACCAATCTGTATAACCACCGGTCCCATAATCGTTTTCCAATTCATTTTCATATTCATGTACTCCTTTGTCATATCTCTCGTGTGTTACATTGGTATCCCGTACAATTAAAAATGGCGGTATGTTGTTTTTCTGCAAACGAAATAATAAAGGACCCAATTCGCCCCAATATATAGGCCCTTCGCCCAATTGAGAAATGTTGCGATATTTTCCTAAAAATCGACCACTGATATACGGATACTCTGGCGTTTCATAAAAACGCATCGCATCCAAGATGCCGCCGTCAGTGGGATTTAGTACAGCCACAGGCCTATATGTTTTCAAGACTTGTACATCTCTATTGAATGGCACTGGCCCCACTGTATGTAGATTTAAATTACCATATACGCTGTAGTCTGAATCGTACCGATTCAACAATTCAGTGTAATCTATGGTTGTGCTATCGGGTAATTGCAAAAGGCTTTGATTTACAGCCGATGTTGTACTTAATGAAGAGTCTATCGGTTCAACTTGTTCTTCATCTATAGAACACGACGGATCCGATTCATTAAAAAAAATATTGGTCAGGGTTGATCTAACAACAGCTTGCGTGCCCACGCTTTCTGTGCAAAATACTGTTGGTTTACAAGCCGGATCATAAAAACGATACACTCCAATTAGTCCTTCTCTGCATTCTTTATTTACGCAGTGTTGCCGCATAGGTGTAGCATCCCATGGTCTATACGGGATGTTATCTTCGTTCATTTTAGATTCAGAACCATCTTTACCAACGCAACTACAAATACTTATGTAATCTGAAAGATCATATTCCTGATCTGGATATTTCGAGTTGCGAGGTAACGGATGGCATACGCTTTTTACAAAAGGCCTTATGAATTGATGCTGTACGCCAACAGATTTCGTTAATTTATAAAACTGCAGGTTTTTAAAATTAGTATTTATACTGCTAAACATACGTAAATAGTTTTTTAAAGCTTTTTTCCCAGTTTCTAATATACGCATTCCAAACATGTCCAAATTATCATCCCATGGATCTACAAAAGTGTTAGCAAAGTAAAAAAGATTATTTGAAGGACCGGCTGAAAAAAAACATCGATACGAGTATTGAACTCGTTGTAAAGCTTCTTTATATTGCTTGATGTATTGCACGGGATCATCATTTTTAACTTCTTTGTCTGGATGGTAAAAAAAACGTTTACGCTGACCTTCCATAGGTGCAAAAAAAGCATTTAAAACCATGACACTTGGTCGATTTGGATCGACGCAATATCCGCATGCTACGTACATGGCTGCGATTTCAGGATCTATAGATGACGCGTCTGCTATATAAATACGATCACCATCATATAACGTGGATGTCCATGCTGCTTTTGTAAAACAAATAGATTTGTGTGCAAACAATGCAACTTGATATTGTGAATATATATCTTCGGACGGGATATTTCCGTAGGATGCAAAAGGACGATAAAAATCACCTACACTTATGTAATCCTTGGGTACGCGTTGCAAAGGGCCCATTCCATGCGTACTGCGATACTTTGATTGATCAAAATTATTAACATTGCAATACACAGGTCCTGGCCCATTAGGGTTTAGTAAATCATATTGCTTAACTAAAAACGGCGGCGTTTTAGCATTGTTTAAATTATGTAAAAAATCAGCCAGCTCGGAAAACGTAGTTGGGCCCGTTCCATGTGTTTTATATTGCTCTTCACGCATATCCGTTGAATCCAAAATATCTAAAAAGGCATTTAAAGCAGCATCTTGAGTTTGGTCGCAATATGAAAACCCAGTTTGCTGTAGTTCCACCTTGATTTTCTTAAATTTAATATTGTTGCCGCTATCTTCGATTGGAATAAGAAATTCATCGTATGGAGTCACAATTGCATCAGTAATCGTAGCAGCGTCTAATGCTTCCGCATTTAAATATGTTTGTTTCGGGTATGATTCAAAAGTATCACTGGGGCTTTGAAAGACCCCTCGTAATTTACTTCTGGCATCCACAACAAAGGGGTCCATATTTATATTGTTACTTTTATTAAAACTTTATTTAACCAAAATTATTTTGATTTGCAGTGCGGCGTTTGTATAAAAACGCATAATATAACAGTACACCAACGATAATGCAAACTACGATGGCACCAACAGTAACGCCAATAATAGCATCCATGTTTATATATACGCTGCTCTTTGTTGAGCCTGTGACATCTCCCGAGCCAGTAGCGTCGCTTAAACCCGTGCCGTCTGTGGGCCCCACATCACCTGTAGCACCTGTTGGACGTCCAGTACCACCATAATAGCTGCCCGTAGGACCAGTCGGTATGTCAAGATCTGTAAGATCTGTAGGTGGAGAAATAGTAGAAACATTAAAGTTGCATGTTTGCGATATGTTGCTAAATTTTATACTGTCACCGACGACATCTTTGACTCTATTGCGAACAACGACGTCCTGAATACACAACTGAACATCCGGACATGTTTTTTCCCACCTGTAAACCTTTGTGTTGGCCACATCATTACACGCCTGACTTGTGCACCGCAATTCGAGTCGCCGCTGTGTGCCCGAGCTCATGTACGGTAATAACAAGGCATTCATGGCATCTTCCGCGCCATCTGTGCCAAAACATGCGCATATTTTCGTAAACCCGTCAATATATGGAAAAGCCGATGCTATCTCTTCAGGCAAAAAGTTTCTGGGATGACATATGCCACTTTGTCCAAACACGGAGCCGTTGCCAGCTAAAATCAATTTAAAAACATTATGAAATGGCAATTCTGTTCTTTTGTCAGCAAATCCTTGCCAAATGGCATCGTCAATGTTGGATGCAACCGACGTTGCCAGACGAGCAATATGCTGCAGCGCTTGCATGGCCGAGGGAATCAATTCATACCCGTGCGCGGCATTGTTTACTTCATATCCATTGAAAAATGACGTATTGTTAAACCAAAATGTACGCCCGGCAGCTTCAGCTTCTTCGATAAATACGCGCCGATAACACCCTGCAAATAACTCGTTGGTATACCCTCGGTCTTTGGTAAATGTAAAAAAAACTTTCAAGACACTCACAGGATATGGCACATTGTCTCGATAATAGTAGCCAAGAGGCGTGTACATGTTGGGTACATCGCCAGAAAAGTTGGACAAATTTGCTTCGCCAAAAGGTACCGAATTAGTATAATCTTTTCGCAGCACCGTTACGTTATTGGTATAACAAATGCTTTTATGTGCAAACAACACGGGGTTTACAGAGCCGATTATCAAATCGCCGACAGGCAAGTAATTTTCAGGAGTAGATGTTATGTTATAAACCCGCCAACCCAGAAATGTAAAATGGCCAACGGCACCAACGGATTTTTGAATTAAAAACGGCGGAATGTTATTTTTATGTAAATTAAACAACGTTGGCCCGATTTCCGCCCAAGTTATGGGCCCTTCGCCAGCCACTGTATCGGTTGCAACATTTTGTACATCATATAATTTAAACTGCAGTGGTTTCACATAATCATTGGTTGGTGTTGTTGGTTTGATTGGGATATAATATTTGTTAAGTTCTGTAGATACATTATCAAACATGACATCATTATACCGGGCATTTGTTATTGCAAACAAATCCTGTATGTTAACATCCAAACTTTTAGGTATAGCGGTTACGCCCACCGCTTCTTGTTTACATAATAAATCATTAGAGTTGAAAACAATACCAGAATTTACAGTCGATACAGCTCTTTCAATCGTTGAGCTGTCGGTACACAGTAAACTTGACTTGCATGTGGCATCATACAAACGATATACGCCACGAGTAGATTCTAAACAATCCTTGTTTGCACAGCGCTGGCGAATAAATGGCGCATTGGGTGGTTTATAATCCATGTATTTGTCATTAAACAAATACGCCGACCCGTCTTTGCCGATACAGTTGCAAAGTCTTGGAAAATCTGCTAAAACATATACCGGGTCTGGATAAGACGGATTGCGAGGTAAAGGATGGCACAGTGTTGTTACAAAAGGACGAATATATTGATGATTCAAATTGCCATATTTATCAGACAATCCCATCCAATACAATGTATTCAAATTTGTACCATATTCAGTAATGATAGTCAACATTTGTTTTATAGCAAGACTGCCTTTGTTGATCAAGTCATATCTGTCGTTTGCAAAATCAGGATTGGCTATACTCCAATTAGACGGCGATTCCTCATCTGCATCACGCACTATTTGCCATTCAAATCCTGAATTTGCTGCTACTTCGTTATTAATATTTCGATTTGTTATTGGCATTTCAAAGGCATTGTTGATATTTGTTATGCGAAACGCATACCCTGTAACATAATCACGTGCATTTGTGTCTGGATTCGGATATAAATCGCAATTCATCTGATCACATTTATAACTTTTCCGGACGTATCGTTGTATACCTGATGGATACCTTTTTAAAAACGATTTAAGTATCATGACGCTACCGCGCGTGTCGTCCAGAAAATAGCCACAATGCGTGTACATAGAAGCTGTCTCGGTATCCATGCCGCGATAATCCGGCACATATAATTTATTACTGTTCATGACTGCATCTAATATAAGTGGTGCTTTTGTATAACAAATAGATTTATGTGCGTACAATGTACGTATATTGCTATAATTATACAAAACTTTAAACGGTTCGCCAAAAGTTATAGTTTTATACCAATTATATCTATCCTGGTGCCAATTATGTTGTGGAATAAATATATCCCCTACACTTATATAATCCTTTGGTATAAACGTTGGTGTACCAAGTAGATATGTAAAATCGTTTGCAAGCTTAAAGGTACGTCGTATGCCTTTATGAAATTGTTGACTTGGAAAAGGACACCATTTAATATCATCTTTTCCGTTGTTATGGTTATATATTAAAAAAGGCGGCGTTTTGGTTTCATCAAAGTTGTACAAAAACGACGACAGCTCTTGATAATTAGTCGGACCTGTGCCAACGGTTCTGATTTTTTCGTTGCGAATCGAGTCATCGGCCATAATACCATTGTCCAAACAATCCACGGGTTCTTGTAATTCAACAGTTATGCTCTTACCGCCTGGAATTTCAAAAGTATTCGTTACATCAGAAAATAGGTAACTGCTTGGATTATCGATATTGTTTAAATATGTAGATGGTTCAAAAGACTGAAAAATAAATTTGCGATTTTCAAAGATACCTCGTGTGGAATCATTGGGATTGGTCCTTGGATCAAACGCAAATACATACGGGTCCATGATTATTGCAACAATTTATCTCTTTAATTTATACAAACTTAATAAAATAACACAAAGTATACAGACGACAATTATAACACATGGTATCGGCCAGATCCGCTTGTGGTTTTTGCTGTTTATAACAGTGGCCGCCGTCGTATTTAACGCAGAGCTATTTACATGCAAGTAATCTTTTGTACTGGTACCGGCATACAATTGTGGTTGCAATTTATCGCACAGTGTCGGATATTTGGGTACGTCGATTTCCGCATTGCATATAGACGCCATCCATATAGTAGCAAAGATGGTTCTTTCTCCAGTTTGCTTGTCCATGGTAAAGGCCTTCCACCAAGCGTCGCGGAAACCCATATCGGGCTCCAGCGCTATTTCGGTGTTGTAGTTCAACGCTTCCATGGGATCCAATATCAATTGAAATCCAGCCATATGATAATTCATGTACTCCATCGACGCTGTATTGTTAAAATAGTATTGGCGAGTCTTGGTCTTGATAAATGCATTTTGAAGCATAGTTGCTTTTGATGGCTCAAACCACGGCAAATGTACATATAGATTTGCCGACGATGGTATAAACTTGCAACACGCTTTTAAAACTGTTACTCGCATAGAGTCATCGTCATAAAAGTATTCCCTGTTGTCTACGTACGTACCCAGGGGCGTGTAAAGCATTTCTAAAACAGGCGTATTGGGTTTGGGTAAAAGAAAATAAACATTGTCAGAGTTATTATTAAGTGCTGCACTAAAGCCGGGTGGCATGTACGTAGATTGTAATTTATACGATGACACTGAATCCGCCGTGGGTTTGCATATGCTTTTGTACGCATAGATAACTAAAAACTCGGGCGGTGTGTAAACATATTGTATACCGTTGGATTTTGTATACATATAGGTATAACGCGGTGCTTTGTAATCATGATATATGACATCACCAACAGAATAATAATGACCTATTTTACGTTGTGTTCTAACCACACCATTACCTACAACCCTTTGCGATGTAGAAATGTATTTTTGAACAATAAAAAGCGGAATCTTATCATTAGATAGTTGAGACAGCAATGCAGGAATCTCCTCTAATTTTTCAGGCCCAAACGGCGGATCTGCTGTATTAGAGCCTTCAAATAATTCAAATAACAGGTTGTCGTCTTTTATCACCGGGACGTAATATTTTGTGGTATCTTGTTCCATTTCGTCATACGTTATCAAGACCATACTTGTAATTTAAAAAATGTATTTCTCCTAATTATTAGACTCTACGGATGCGGTCGATCTACGTTTGGATATTATAAACGCTAAAACTAATATCAAAATTAATGCCAGGCCTCCCAAAGCTCCGCCAATAATAAGCAACAAATTAGTGTCATCTTTTTTAACAATAGTTTGCTGTAACGGCCCCGGCGGCCCCGATGGGCCCGACGATCCGGGTGAACCTGAACCCGACCAAGACGGAGAAGGCCCAGCAGGCCCAGACGGCCCAGACGGCCCCGAAGGTCTTGCAGGCGGCCCAGAAGGAAGAAGCGGAGTTGGGCTGTAATTACAAGTTTGACTTATGTTGTTAAAGTTTACACTTTGTGTAATCAAATTGCCAAACTTGTCGCGCACATTAACGTTTTGTACACATAATTGTAATGGCGGGCACAACGTATCATAGCGATACACTTTGCTATTGCTGTAATCATTGCAAATGTTACTTGTACATCGCAATTTAACGCGAGGGGGTATTGTGTTGCCGTTTGTGTCAATATACGGTTGCACAATGGCATTTAAAGCGTTTTCGGCACCATCTGTTCCGACACATGCACAAAAATCAACAAATCCTTTGATGTATGATCTTCCTGCAATTGATTCGGCCAACGTAAAATCTTTAGGATGGCATAATCCAGATTCGTTATTATTGTTATCATTTCCAGCGACTATGCGCTGCAGGGTCATGGAAATTAATTCGCCTGTTACAGGATTCGCTAAACTTTGCCATTTCAAATTATCTGGATTATCGGCAATATTGGTTACCATGCGCGCCAAATGCTGCAGCGCTTGCATGGCAGACGGGAAAATTTGCAAGCCTATAGCTTTGGCATCATAATATTTGGCAAAATAACTCGTATTATGAAATGGATACGTTTGATTCAACGCAAAATTATAGCCTTCATTGCGATTGCTTAAAAACGCCTGCAACACACAATTGCCAACCGTATTTTCTGTAAAGTATGGAATTCCACCAAACGGTTTGTAGTATGCAAATGTTTTTAAAACCAAAACGGGATAAAGCATGGTTGTCCGGTAAAACATACCAATATTGGTGTACATGCCCTTGATATCCTCTGACAAATATGTTTTATCGCCGCGCGTCGTATTTATGCAACTTAAACCGGCACATTGTATTTGAATCGTCTCAATGGCCATATCCGTAAAACAGATATCTTTGTGTGCAAAAAGCATAAGATACGAACGATTGCTGGTTGCATCATCGGAGCGAGTCATGGCAATTAAATCTCCTACGGGCAAATAATCAACGGGTATCCGTGACATGCGCCCTGTTTGAAATCGTTCATTTTGATCTGTCCGATTCGTGCCTGTAACAATCAAATCGGTAAAAGGCAAATTGCCCAATTTTTTAACTATAAATGGCGGCGTTTTGGATTGATGTAATTTAAATAAAGTAGGTCCTAAACCACTCCACGTAGTAGGACCATTTCCTGGCGTGGTATCTTCGGGCACTAAGGTGGTACTGGTAAACAATTCAAATAATATAGGATCTGTCGGCATATTATCGGGCGTTGTAGGTGTGACGGGTACATAAAATACATTGGCCGCAGTGTCCAGCTGATCGTAATTTAACAAAGCGGGTGCCGCTGTACGAAACGCTGGCGGTAAAAATGCACTTGTTGTGTTGTTGACGGTGGTTGTAATGTCAGACGTTGCAGTTTCCAGTAAAGCGGCGCTGGCCGTGTCACAAGACACGTCACTCGAATTAAAAACAATATTGGTCAATGCATCTTGCGATTGCAGCTGCAATTGGACGTTATCTGTACAGACTACATTGGGGCCGCATTTACTGTCATACCAGCGATAAACACCGGTCGTGGCTTCATTGCACGCCTTGTTCACACAATGCTGACGCAAAATAGGTGCATTGACCGGCCGCACGTCTGCAAACGTATTCTGAATGGCGGCGGCGGATCCATCCTGACCTACACAAGCGCACAAATTGGGATAATTTGGAAAACTGTATTTTGGATCCGGATATGCCGCATTGCGTTTTATGGGATGGCATAATGTTTTCACAAACGGCCGCATGTAGTCATGGATAACATTAAAGCCGGCCGTGTTCCAAAAGCCTTGCAATTGAGTCGTAACGACGTTTTTATATGGTTTTACCGTTACATCTACTAAATTCTCCAACGCCTTGTTCGTCTCGACGATTATTTCAAACCCGACATTTGGCAATTCCACCGCTTGAACAGAAGATGTCGTTTTGCAAAAAAAGCTGTTTATAAAAAACACGCGAGATGAATTAATCCAAGCACTGACGCGTAAAAAAGTGTTGGCTGGCTGATTATTGTTGTAATTGACAGCCAAAGGATTTAAACTTGTAGTAGGTTTAAAAAAAGCGCGCAAGACCATGACTGTCAACATGCGCGCATTGCTTCCCAAGTAGCCACAAGGTATGTACAAATGTTGTATCTCCGGATCAATCTGGCTGAAATCTGGTGTATAAAACTTGAACGCGTCGCCATACGCAAGATCTACAAGCATAGGTGCGCTGGTGTAACAAATGCTGTTGTGCGCATACAAAACATTGCGTCCATTAAACCATGTACCGGTAGTTTGGTCGTTGGATTGTGGATTTAAAATATCGCCAATCGAAATATAATCATCCGGGACATCTTGAACCACGCCTACCGTGTGCCGGGTTTCGGTGCCAACCATAAAGGATTGCTTGAGTAAGACGGATCCATCGCTATACGCATTGTCTAATTTTCGAATGAGAAATGGTGGGATCTTTGATGCTGCGAATTGAGCGAGAAACGGACCCAACGCATTAAATGTTGTGGGGCCAGTGCCTTGCGTATATTCTAAATAATCTTTGTTCTGAGCACCAATCGGATACTTTTTGTAAAACACGGTACTTGCAGCAGAAGGCACTAATGGTGCGTAGTATGTGCCCGCCGTTTTGGCAAAATTACTTTCGGCAACAGACACATCCTGGGCAACATTGGGATGTATTACAGCGGGCTGCTCATAAAAAGTATTAAATGCGCCCGTATCAAACGTTCCATGCAGACTTGTACTCGTTGTCGTTAATGTCACAAACGGATCTGGTAGGTTGTCATGGTTGCTCATATGGTTGCTCATTTATAGTAAATCTTTTATTTTAATTAAAGTACTAAATATATGCCTTAATTATATACCTTACAGCAGTACGCGATTCCCAACGTTAGTAGGCATATAAAAACAAACATTATGTAATATACATGTCGCGTAGACAGCCAATTCGAGTTGGTTTTGTTAAACATGTTTACCCAGGTGCCTTTTTTCGCAAACGATCCGGATTTTGCAGGCTCTAAAGATGTCGATGGCGATAATGGTGTAGGTGGTTGGCACACAAATGCATACTTGGGAACAACTATATCAGCCGTGCACACTGCATTTATTATTATTGCACCTTTGTCGGTTGGTGTCCCAGACGATTTATGAACTACCATATCTTTCCATAACGCATCTCTGTACGACATGTCCGGTTCTAAGCTTAATTCCATTAAATGTTCCAAGGCCTTCATGGGCGTGGGTATAAATTCTACAGCACCGCGAAAACTGTTTTTAGTTTCTAAAAAAGACGTGTTGTTGATATATATAGGCCCAGTTTTAGTTGTTATAAACCCAGTTTGCAATACAGTACCGTTTCTATCAGCTACCGCATTATCAAAGTACCATAACATGGCTTGACCGGGATGGAAAATACAGCAAGCTTTTAAAATAGCTACTGGATGTGCGATTGCCATACTTGCTGGTCGAAAATAAGATCCAGCAGGGGTATACAATTCAGCTACATTAGGCGACGCTGCTTTCATGTCGACAAATTTAAATGTTTTCGCGACAGTCCCGCCGGTAGTTACGGTTACAAAGGTATTGATGGTGGTGCAACAAATGCTTTTATGCGCAAACACAAGAACCTGATTTGATATTTGCAACCGCTGGGCTCCAAAACTGACATCGCCTATGGGTAGATAATCGGTGGGCGGTTGTGTTATGAAAGCAAGAGTGCTATCGGCGGTAGTAGCTATAGTGGTTAATGGCGTTTGCGAATTTAATTTTAAGATTATAAACATGGGTATGTTGGCAGTGTGCAAGTCATGTAGCGTTTTGGGTATATCGGCAAGCTGTGTAGGACCCGTGCCCGACACATTATCTATGCTTTGCAAGGTAATATCTATTGGTTTAAACATGGTTTCGTTTAAATCATTTAAAACAACCGCATAATAATTGCTATCACTCGCTACTATACTTTCAAATGTCTGTAATACATTATCAGCCGAAGTGGTGTATAGACGCGTGGACATACTTTACCGTGACACACGCATAAAATAAAATTATAGACGCTAATTTTTTTAATCAAATTGCGGTTTTGATTGTTTGATCTTAAACGAGTAAACTTTTTGTATACATGCTATTTGCGGTTTGCAAACAACATTAATCGTTTTATATCAATCATATTGTAAAGCAATCATCTAAAGTAAAATTTTTTCATAGTGTTTTTATTTTTAGTCGTAAAATATTTTGCGTAAAATTGTTATTGTTCCTCACAAATTCACAACCACTGAAAGGTATGTTTGTCATTAAACGTGATGGTACACAAGAAAAATTCCAGTTTGATAAAATCACTGCACGAATGCAAAAGCTGGCTACGGATTTACATACGCTTGTAGATCCGGCCGCGGTTGCCCAAAAGGTTATTGCGACTTTGTTTAGTGGTGTCACCACTACGGAAATCGATGACCAGGCAGCCCGGATCGCCGCGCAGATGGTCAATCATCATCCCGATTATGGGCTGCTGGCGGGTCGTTTGTTGCTGGCCGATTTGCAGCGGCACGTGCAGCCTACGTTTTTAAGCATCATGGAGCAATTGCATACGTACAGTGATCCGCTGACGCACAAACCGCAGCCGTTGGTGTCGGACGAACTTTGGCTGTTGGCTCAAAAGCATACGGAGCGTTTGCAAAATGCCCTGCGGCCTGAACGCGATGCGCAATTCTCGTACTTTGGCCTTATGACTTTGAAGCGATCTTATTTACTCAAGATCAATCAACAGCCCGTTGAAACGCCGCAGCACATGTACATGCGCGTGGCTTTGGGTATACACGGTGATCATATCGACGATGTTATTGCAACATATGATTTATTGAGCCAAGGGCTTGTGAGTCATGCGTCACCCACCATGTTTAATGCGGGTACAACCAAACCGCAAATGGCGTCTTGTTTTTTGTTGAGTATGGATGGCGATCAGGATTCTATCAAGAGTATTTATTCAACACTGGCTAAATGCGCGGAAATCAGCAAATATGCGGGCGGTATTGGCGTTCACGTGCACACTGTGCGCGCGGCGGGCTCGTACATTAGTGGCACCAACGGCACGTCCAACGGATTGGTGCCCATGCTCAAGGTCTACAACGCCACGGCCAAATATGTTGATCAAGGCGGCAACAAACGTCCGGGCGCGTTCGCCATCTATCTCGAGCCGTGGCACGGCGACATTATTGAATTTCTGGATCTGAAGTTGCAGACTGGCGTGGAAGATTTGCGCGCTCGGGATCTATTTTACGCGCTGTGGATCCCGGATCTATTTATGCAACGCGTCCGCGACAATTTGCCGTGGACGTTGATGGATCCGCACACGGCGCCGGGCCTAAGCAAAGTATGGGGCGACAAGTTTGTGGCCTTGTATGAGCAGTATGAACAAGAAGGCCGCGGCCTCAAGACGTTGTCGGCGCGCGAGTTATGGACGCGTATATTGCGCACTCAAAAGGAAACGGGCACGCCGTATGTATTGTTTAAGGATCACGCCAACCGCAAAAGCAATCAACAGAATCTGGGAACTATCGAAAGCAGCAATTTATGCGTGTCGGGCGATACGTTGATCTTAACGCGCGAGGGTCCGCTGGTTATCAAGGAGCTTGTGGATGGCCCCGATGTGACCACGCACGGCGAAGGCATTGACGCGTATACCAAGACACAGCAGCAAATCAAAGATCTGGAGCAGCGCAATCACAAAACCCAGGAAGCCAAACACGTTGCGGATTTGGAACTGGTGGCGCTACGGGCTAAACTGGCGACGCTGCCGCCGTCGCAACATGCGCGATCGCATATTGTCAAACCGGTGCAAGTCTGGAATGGCCACGAATGGTCGTCGGTTGTACCGAAACAAACCAATAGCAATGTGCAATTGATGCGAGTGACGACGTCGCATGGTACGCAGCTGGATTGCACGCCGCAGCACAAGTTTATCTTGGAGGATGGCAGTCGCGTCGATGCGCATGATTTGAAATTAGGAACGCGCTTGGCTAAAGTTACAGATGCCGGCAAGCCGGTCATTTACGATGGTCGCGCGGATCACGTGCTACCCGACGATGTGGCGTTTCGCCGCGGATTTGTATATGCGTACGCGATCCAGAAAAAAGGATCGGAAAGCGTCGGCCATGCGGTTCCGCAACTGAAAGTGCCCATGCTGTTGCTGACCAAGGAAAATGTCTCGGCCAAGACGCTTGAATACTTTAATTACGATATTGCCTGGGCGCGAAGCACATTTGACAACATTGATCATGATTTACTGGCGGCATGCCCGGTGCCGGCTGCTGATCAGCAATTACAGACTCGT
>Ga0078894_10000249_pt1 | contig 36307 bp, 34 predicted proteins | sample LauGreSu1BDMLBSD_2_FD_67506 | JGI IMG/M metagenome (GOLD analysis project Ga0078894, IMG submission 67506) | Freshwater lake microbial communities from Lake Michigan, USA - Su13.BD.MLB.SD (version 4) (version 4) | ecosystem: Environmental > Aquatic > Freshwater > Lake | place: Lake Michigan... | reverse complement strand
TCAGAAGCGGCTGTTCGACGGTGGCCGCCAGGGCAACAAGGACAGCTTCGGAGCCCGGCTTGCCTTCAAGTGGGAACCGACCGACAAGCTGACGGTCAACCTCAGCGGCGATATCAACATCCGTCGTGAAGAGCAGACCGCGATCTCGCTGATCCAACTGAATGATCAGACGGTCCCGCTGCGCTTTGTCGCAATCCCGAACAGCGCGCCCCCGGGTGGCGTAAATCGCGTGATCGCGGCTCCGAGCTCGATGTATTTCTACAACAAGTTCACGGCCGCTGGTGCCGCCACCGGCGCTTGCGGTGCGGCTTGGGGCGGGTTCGGGCCGACCGGTCCCATTCCCGGTACCCTTGCTCCCACCAGCAATCCAGCCTGCGCCAGTACGCGCTGGATTACCGGCGATCCTGATACGACCTGGGCCGGCGGCAACAATCGCTCGGATTTCGATCTTTGGGGGGTAAACCTGACACTCGACTACGACTTCGGCGATATCAGCCTGAAGTCGATCAGTTCCTATCGTGATCAGAAATCGCGGTTTGAATATGATTTCGACGGAACACCGCACAACGTCCTGCAGCTTACCAACAATATCGATCTGTGGCAGGCTTCGCAGGAATTGCAGCTAACCGGCAGCATCCTGGACGATCGGGTGAAGTTCGTGCTCGGCGGCTATTACCTGAAGGAAAAGGGCCAGGACAAGGAACCGCTGGAATTCGGGTTCGCCCAGTTCTTCTCCGGTGGCAAGATCGACAACGATAGCTATGCTTCATACCTGCAAGCCACCATCAAGGTGACCGACCGGTTCTCGATCACGCCGGGCATTCGTTACACGAACGAAACCAAGCGGTTCGATCCTTCGCTACAGGTCATATACAATGATCGGTCGCGGTTCGATCCAGTGCTGTCCACGCTTTACCCCAATGGCGCGTTTATCGCCTTCAGCCAGTGCATTGTCGGTCAGGCCGTGCCAGGCGTGATCCCCCCGGGCGTTCCCGGATTCGAAGCCTTTGCCGGTTTCCCGCTTCCCGGTGGATGCGCGCCTTCGGCGACCAATCCAGGCGGCAATCACACCATGCCGGCGGTGCAGGTTTCGGCCAAAGCCAAGGAATGGACCCCGGCGATCTCTGCGGATTACAAGATCACCGACAACACTCTGATCTATGCGTCCTATTCGAAAGGCTTCAAAAATGGCGGGTTCAGCCAGCGGATCTTCCCGGCTGAAATCGCGACCCCCTCGTTCACGCCGGAATTCGTCGAATCCTACGAAATCGGCCTCAAGAACGAATTGTTCGATCGGCGCCTGCGCCTGAACATCGCAGCGTTCCTCTCCGATTACAGCGACATGCAGATCGTCGTGAATGAAGGGATCGCGCCGAAGGTCCGCAATGCCGGTGCGGGCCGGATCAAGGGCTTCGAGATCGAAGGCGAAGCTGCCCCGATCGACCAGGTTCGCGTGACTTTCGGCCTCGGCTATCTCGACGCCTACTACACAAGGATCGATCTGGCGGCAGCGCCGGTCACCAGGGACTCGAAGTTTGCCTTCGTTCCGAAATGGACCGCATCCGCCGCGGTTAACGCCGATGTCTATGAAGGCGATATGGGCAAGCTGACGCTGCGTGGCGACTGGTCTTACCAGAGCAGCACCTTCAAGGATGCGGTCAACAGCCCGCAGCTGTTCCAGCCGGCCTACAGCGTGTTCGGTGCCAGCGCCTCGTTCACCGACAAGAGCGAGCACTTCACCCTCACCGCTGGCGTCACCAACTTGACTGACAAACGCTACCTTCAGGGCGGTTATGTCGATCTCGACGTCGGTGGCGCCGCGACGGCCAGCTTCTCGCGTCCGCGTGAGTGGTTCCTCAAGCTCGCATACAAGTACTAAGACCCATTACCCCGAGGGCGGCGGTTCGCCGCCGCCCTCACCCTTGCCCAGACAGGCACGGCCTTAACGGGAAAACCCTGGAGAAGTTCGATGGACGGACTGCGCTATTTCCTCATTCCGCTCATGACCCTGGCGGGAGCTGTAGGCTTCATGGTTGGCGGTAATTATGTCTGGCTGGGCGCGGCAACCTTTCCGGTGCTGATGGCCTTGGACATTCTGCTGCCGTCCGATCACCACATGCGCGCGGCTGGTGCCGCGCTGCTGGGCGATCTCGCCATGTACCTCCAGCTTCCCTGCATGATCCTGCTGGTCTGGGCCTTTGCTCGATCGGTCGCAGCAGGGATCAACCCGATTATCGGCACCGATAATTCACCCTGGCAACTGGTTGGTTCGCTGCTCAGCTTGGGCTGGCTTTCGGCGGTACCGACGTTGCCTGTTGCGCACGAGCTCATGCATCGCCGCCACTGGTTTCCGCGCTATGTCGCCAAGTGCCTGAGCGCCTTCTACGGTGATCCCAATCGCGATATCGCCCACATCGTCACCCACCACGTTCATCTAGATACCGTCAAGGACAGTGACACGCCGTACCGCGGCCAGACCATCTACAGCTTCGTGCTTCAGGCGAGCTGGGGATCATACAAGGATTCATGGGAAAAGTCTGCAGAGATCCTGGGCAAGCTGGGCCATTCCCGATTGGGATGGCGCAATCCTATTTGGCTTCTGCCGCTGCTTTCGGGCGGTATCATCGCTTTCGTAGGCCTGATTGCGGGCCTGCCCGCAGCCCTGACCGCCGTTGGCGCGATGATGATGGCCAAGATGTTCGTGGAAGGATTCAACTATTTCCAGCACTATGGCCTGATCCGGGAAGAAGGCGCACCGATCGACGTCCATCACGCTTGGAACCATCTTGGCGCGATTGTCCGACCGATCGGAGCGGAAATCACCAATCATATCAACCACCACCTCGATGGCCACATTCCCTTCTATGCGCTGAAGCCCGAACCGCAGGCGCCGCAGATGCCCTCGCTGTTCCTGTGCTTCGCCACCGGCCTGATCCCCCCGGTGTGGTTCCGCTATATCGCGCAGCCGCGCCTCAAGGACTGGGACGAGCGCTTCGCCACCCCGGGCGAACGCAAGCTGGCAGACCAGGCCAACGCGCACGCCGGCTGGCCGCGATGGCTGGCCAGCGCCTGATCGCGCAAGCACGAATTAACCCCCATTCGGGCGGCATCCGGCAGCGGGAGCCGCCCGCGCAATTTGGATCAACCCGCCCATGTTCTCGTTTCTGCGCAAATCCAAGGTGAACACCGTGTCCGTGGAGGGTTGGCCAACCACGATCACGGTCCCGGCAGGCAAGACGCTGCTCGAAGCGATGCTGGGCCAAGGCCTGGCCATGCCGCACGATTGCAAGGTGGGTTCCTGCGGGACCTGCAAGTTCAAACTTGTAACCGGCAAGATCGGCGAATTGAGCCCATCCGCCCTAGCCCTGAAAGGAGAGGAACTGCGCGGCGGCTACCGGCTGGCTTGCCAGGCCATTCCCCGTTCGGATCTTGTGATCCGCGTTGATACGCCGCTCGCGTCGGGTTTGGCGGTTGAGAACTATGCCGGAACCATCGTCGCCGCACCGCGTCTGTGCGACGATATTATCGGCTTGACCATCGATCTCGACAGGCCCCTGAGCTTCGCCCCCGGCCAATATGCCGATCTCACTGCTCCGGGAATTGACGGTGCGCGGAGCTATTCCTTCGCCTTTGCGGCCACTTACGGCGCAGTGGAGCGGCTGCACTTCCATATCCGCCATGTGCCGGGCGGCGCGTTCACCGACTGGCTGTTCGGAGCCGACCGAACCGGGGTGAAATTGACGGTCGCCGCTCCCTATGGGCAGTTCCGCCTCAAGCCCGGCAATGGGCCGGTTCTGTGCATCGCCGGCGGCAGCGGCCTCGCCCCGATCGTGTCGATCCTGCAGGAAGCGCTGGCGGCAGGCGGAACCCGGCCGGTGCACCTGCTCTACGGTGCGCGCCGCAAGTCAAACCTCTATGCGATCGGCGATATTGAAGCGCTCCGTGAACGCTGGAACGCACCTTTCACGTTTGTCCCCGCCTTGTCCGACGAAGATCCGAACAGCGATTGGGCAGGAGCACGCGGCCTGATTACCGAGCAGATCGCACTGGTCGTGGACCTGCTCGCTCATGAAGCCTATCTATGCGGTCCTCCGGCAATGATCGATCTCGCTGAAGCGAAGCTGCTTGACGCGGGTCTTGACCGCAAGGCCATTGCGGCTGACCGTTTCCTCGATCGCAGCACCACCCCATAAAAGGACGGGCGCCCGACGAATCGAGCGCCCGCCAAGGGTGGAGGGAGGTTCGTTGCAATTTTAGCTGTCAGGGCGCTTCCCGATGCCGATCCCGCCGTCGCTGAGAAGCACGGTTCCGGTCATGTAAGCCGAGTCCTGACGCGAGGCGAGCAAGGCATAGAGACCGGAGTGATCGTCGGGTTCGGCGATCCGGGCCAGCGGTGTCATCCCCGCGATCATAGCGTCGAGGCCTTCCATGTCCTCCATGTGGACATCAGCCGTTCCGCCGGCCTGCGTGCCGGCCAGCGGGGTGCGGGTGCCACCCGGGGCAACTCCGTTGACCCTGATATCTGGGGTGAGCTCCCAGGCGAGTTGGCGGATCAAACCGAGGACCGCGTGCTTCGATGCGACATAAGGTGTGCCACCGCCGCCGGTGTAGAAGCTTGAGGTCGATGCGGTGAAGATGATGCTTCCCTTGGTCTTTCTCAGCTCCGGGATCGCTGCCCGGGCACCGAAGAAATAGCCTTTGACATTGACGCCGAAAATTTCATCCAGTGTTTCGGACAGTTTTTCCGGCTCCATGTCGGCAAGCGGCGTCATATAGTCCCAGATGCCGACATTGCCGACAAAGACATCGAGCTTGCCGTAAGCGCTAACCGTGGCTGCGACGGCCTTTTCGTTGTCGGAGTAGGACCTGACATCGCCAGCAACGACTACCACCTTATCGCCGTGCCGCGATTTGACCATGTCCGTCTGTTCGGCATTCCTGACCAGCACGCTGACCTTTGCACCCTCTTCGATGTAACGGGCTACAACCGCCGCACCAATCCCGGTGGCGCCGCCTGTCAGCAGCGCCACCTGTCCTTCTAGTCTACCGGTCAAATCGTTTCTCCCTTAAAGCACTGGTGCCGATCACTGGTCAAACATTCCAGTCTTACCTTCCTGAAGGTTGACCACGACGGACTTGGTCTGGGTGTAGTGGTTCAGCACTTCATGGCTGAATTCACGACCGAAGCCGCTTTGCTTGTAACCACCCAGCGGCATGTTGGCCTTCAGGTTGTAGTAGCGGTTGATCCAGACCGTACCGGTTTCCAACTGACGAGCGATGCGGTGCGCGCGCGCAATGTCCTTGGTCCACACGCCGCCGGCCAGGCCATAGGTCGTATTGTTGGCCTGCTTCATCATGTCCGCTTCGTCGGTCCAGGTGATGACGCTGGTGACCGGGCCGAAGATCTCTTCCTGAGCGATCCGCATGGTGTTCTTCACATTGGTGAAGACCGTCGGCTTGATGAAGTTGCCATCCGCCAGATTGGCGGCATCCGAGCGGGTGCCACCGATGAGGACCTCGGCCCCCTCCTCGGTCGCAAGGCGCAGGTAGCTTTCGACCTTGTCGAACTGCATCTTCGATGCCTGGGCGCCGATCTGGGTCGCCATGTCAAGCGGATCGCCCTGGCGAATGCCTTCGAGCGCGATCTTGAACTTGGCAAGGAATTCGTCCTGGATCGACTGGTGCAGGAACAGACGCGAACCGGCCAGGCAGACTTCGCCCTTGTTGAGCACGGTCGACATTGTGGCGCTTTCAACCGCCGCGTCGATATCGGCATCGCCGCACACGATGTGCGCCGACTTCCCGCCGAGCTCAAGCGTCTGCGGAATGATGTTGGCCGAAGCGTACTGGATGATCCGGCGCGCGGTCGCGATCGAACCGGTGAAGGCGACCTTGGCGACATCCGGGCTGGTAACCAGCGCCTCGCCCACGTCCGCACCATAGCCAGTTACGACGTTGATTACGCCTGCCGGCAACAGGTCAGCCATTTCCATGAAGAATTCGATCACCGAAAGGCAGACGGTTTCCGCCGGTTTAAGGACCACGGTGTTCCCCGAGGCAAGCGCCGGTGCAATCTTGCACGCCATCATCAACATCGGAACGTTCCACGGGATGATCTGGGCACAGACGCCCAGCGGCTCGCGGTGGACAATCCCGATCGCATCGGGATAGTCGAGCGTCTGGCCGTGCAGGCCATAGGCCGCCCCGGCGAACAGTTCGAACTGACCGATCGCCTGCGGCATGTCGAAATACATCGATTCGCGCATCGGCTTGCCGTTGTTGAGCGTTTCCAGCGTGGCGTAGTGCGAATGACGCGCCTTCAGCCGCCGCGCGATCTCGATCAGGATTTCCTGACGCTCGCCCGCCAGACTCTGCGACCACTTGGGGAAAGCGGCCTTGGCGGCGGCAATCGCCCGTTCGATGTCCTTGGCGTTGCCGGCCTGGATCTTGGTCAGCACCTTGCCTGTCGAGGGATTAAGCAAGTCGATGGTTTTGCCACTATCTCCGGCAAGCCACTCACCACCGATGTAATGGCCGTACTCCGACTTGACTCCATATTCATTTTCGACGCTCTTCAATTGGGTGGCCATGACGGTTCTCCTCTCAGCTGTTTTCAACTTCAATTACCAGGTCTTCCAATGGGTATAGGCGGCAGGCAAGCGCATATCCAACGGACTGGTCCGCTGCTGAAACCTTGGAAATGCTCATCTTGCCTGTGCGATATGCGCCCTCGGCGATCCGGACCCGGCAATACCCGCAACCGCCGCCGCGACAGCCAACGCCAATGTGGTCAGCCCCATTACGCTCCATCGCGATCAATACACGCTCATCCTCACGGCAGTAAAACTGCCCGCCCCCGATGATCCTGATCTGATGCAGCTTAGTTATCATCGGACCAATCTTCTTCGATCTTTGCTCTGGCTTCTGCCGCCTTTGCTGCAATGCTCACCCCACCGACGGCAAAATGAGCCGGTTCCATTTCTCTTAGAATGACACGGACAGATGCGCGTGGCGCCCCGATCGCATCAATGGCTGCTTGGGTGAGCGCCAAGATCAACCGTTCCTTGGCTTCCGGCGACCGCCCTTCGAGGAGGTTGACCTCGATGATCGGCATTTCAGGCCTCAACCTGGAACATAACGGCGCCGAGATCCTGTATGGTCGTCCTCACCGTCTGGCCGGGCGCCAGGTTGGGCGCGGCGGTGATGCCTCCAGCCATGACGATATCGCCGGCGTTGATCCTCTCGCCAGCCTCTGCCACCAACCTTGCCGCAGCGACGAGGGAACGCAAGGGATGCCCGAGAATCGCGGCGGTTGATCCCACCTGAACCACATCACCATCGATTTCGAGAATTACGCCCAAGTTCGAAAAATCAATCCGGGGATCGTGCCACGAACCCAGCACCAGGCCGGACGAGGAGGTATTGTCGGCAATCACGTCTTCCAAGGCGAATTTGAAGTTTTCGTATCGGCTGTCGATGATCTCCATGGCCGGAGCGATCGCTTCGACCGCCGCCAGTGCCGCGGCAGGCGTCACCTTGCCGGCCAGCGGCGCCTTCATCAGAAAGGCAATTTCCGGCTCGACCCGGGGATGGACATAACGTGCGCGCGACAGGCCGGAGCCCTCCTCGACTAGCATGGCGTCAGTCAGTCGTCCCCAGGCCACTTCCTCGACCCCGACTTGCAGCATCTTGGCACGGCTGGTCAGTCCCATCTTGACCCCGATGCGCTGTTCGCCGCGCGACAGGCGCCGATCGACGGAGAGCTTCTGAACCTGATAGGCCTCGGCCACCGTAAAGGCGGCGTCCACGGGAGTGATCTGCGGAGTCGCTTTCGCTTCACGGGCGGCGGTATCGAGAATTTCAGAGTAGCGCGAAAGCCTGTCCATGTCAGTTCGCCTTGGCCTTGATGAGGTCGAGCGCGACGTCGATGATCATGTCCTCCTGGCCGCCGACCATGCGGCGGTTGCCGAGTTCGACCAGAATTTCGCGCGTGTCGATGCCGTACTGTTCCGAAGCCTTCTCGGCGTGCCGCAGGAAGCTCGAATAGACCCCGGCGTAGCCCAGGCTGAGAGTCTCACGATCCACCCGCACTGGCCGATCCTGAAGCGGTCGGATGATGTCGTCAGCCGCGTCCATCAACGCCATCACGTCGCAGCCGTGCTTCCAGCCCTTACGGTTTGCCGCCGCGATGAACACCTCGAGCGGAGCGTTCCCCGCGCCAGCCCCCATACCGGCCAGGCTTGCGTCGATCCTCATCGCGCCCGCCTGCGCGGCCACGATCGAATTTGCGACGCCAAGCGACAGATTGTGGTGTGCGTGAATGCCGCGCTGCGTCTCGGGCTTTAATACCCGGTCATAGGCGTGGAGCCGCGCCGTGACCCCATCCATGTCGAGCGCACCGCCACTATCGGTGACGTAAACGCACTGCGCGCCATAGCTTTCCATCAGCAGCGCCTGCTGAGCTAGCGCTTCAGGCTCGATCATGTGGCTCATCATCAGGAAGCCAGATACGTCCATGCCCAGATCACGCGCGATGCCGATGTGCTGCTTGCCGACGTCGGCTTCGGTGCAGTGCGTCGCGACCCGAACCGAGCGCACGCCCATTGAGTAGGCCCGTTTGAGCTCGTCAACCGTACCGATCCCAGGCACCAACAAGGTTGTCAAGACCGCGTTCTTGATGACGTCGGCCGCGGCCTCGATCCAGTCCCAGTCGGTATGCGCTCCGAAGCCATAGTTGAAAGTCGAGCCGTTCAAGCCGTCGCCATGCGAAACTTCGATTGCATCGACGCCGGCCTCGTCCAGCGCCTTGGCAATGGTGCGCACGCTGTCGGTGCCATACATGTGCAGGATGGCGTGCATCCCGTCGCGCAGTGTGACGTCCTGTATGTAGAGCCGGTCGGTTTCAGGGGTGAAGGTCATGCTGCGATCTTTTCCATGTGGGTCCGGGCAAGGCTTTCGCCGGCGGCCTTGGCCGCTGCCGTCATGATATCGAGATTGCCGGAATAGTTGGGGAGATAGTCACCTGCGCCCTCGACCTCGAGGAACACACTGGTCTTGAGACCTTCAAACTCACCATAGCCCGGAATCTTGAGCGGGCGGTTCGATCCGAACCGTTCGAACTGCACTTCCTGCTTGAGCCGGTATCCCGGCACATAGGACTGCACCTTGGCGACCATCGCCAGAACCGAATCACGCACCTTCGCTTCATCGACCATTTCGGACAGCGTGAAGATCGTGTCGCGCATGATCATCGGCGGTTCGGCGGGGTTGAGGATGATCACCGCCCGCCCCTTGGCCGCGCCGCCGACGGTTTCGATCGCCCTGGCGGTGGTGCGGGTGAATTCGTCGATATTGGCACGGGTGCCGGGACCGGCTGAACGCGAAGAGACCGAAGCCACGATTTCGGCATAATGCACCTTGGCCACCTGCGACACCGCCGCGACGATCGGAATCGTTGCCTGGCCGCCGCAGGTCACCATATTGATGTTGCGCACCGACGGATCGATGGCCGGGTTGACCGGGGGAATGGTAGCCGGACCGATCGCCGCCGGTGTCAGATCTACCATCAGCTTGCCATCGCGCGCCAGCACTTCGTCGTGCGCCTTATGCGCATAGGCCGAAGTCGCATCGAAGGCGATGCCGATGTCGGCATACTCGGGCATCAGGCGCAAGCCCTCGATGCCCTCATGCGTCGTGGCGACGCCACGTTCACGGGCCATGGCCAGCCCTTCCGACGCAGGATCGATGCCAACCACAGCCGCCAATTCCAGGCTGTCCGAGCCCTTGAGAAGCTTGATCATAAGGTCGGTCCCGATGTTGCCGGAGCCGATAATCGCACATTTCATCTTGGCCACTTGACCAGCCTCCACTTCGTTTGCTCAGCCGACGTCCGCAGCGAACGCTGCCCGAACAGTCCCGACTCCATTGATCCGCGCTTCGACCACATCCCCTCGCGAGACCCCGGCCATCGGCCCGAGCGCGCCCGAAAGGATCACGTCGCCTTCCAGCAAGGGCCGGCCGGCCCTGGCCATGACTCGCGCCAGCCACAGCGAAGCCGTGATCGGGCTGCCGAGGCAGGCAATTCCGGCGCCGACCGAGATCGGCTCGCCCTTCACTTCCATGACCATGCCGCAGCTGCGCAGATCAAGGTTTTCAAGCTTGCGCGGAACCGCGCCCAGAACGAACAGGCCGCTCGAGGCGTTGTCGGCGATCGTGTCCCAGATCTTGATGTCCCAATTGGCCACCCGGCTGTCGACGATCTCGATCGCCGGCACGACATATTCGACCGCCCGGATCATCTCTGCCGTGGTGAGGTCGGGGTAGGGAAGATCGCGGCCGACAACGATCGCGATCTCCGCTTCAACCTTGGGCTGGATCACCTGGTCAAGCGACACGGGGATCCCTTCGGGCACGTCCATGTCCGCGAACAGCATACCGTAATCGGGCTGGTCCACCCCGAGCTGGCGCTGGACCGCAAGCGAGGTCAGGCCGATCTTGCGGCCCACCAGGCGCCGGCCATTGGCGATATGGTGCCGGGTGTTGGTATCCTGCACCGCATAGGCGGCCGCGACCCCGCCAGCAGAGATGAGGTCCCTCACCGGGCCGGTCGGCTTACCGGTCTCGGCGGCCTCCCGCAGGGCGCGGGCGGCCTGGTCGATCACTTGCGGATCAAGGGTGGTTTCGCTTGTCATGGCGTCAGATCTTTACGCAGATGTTAGTGATTTCGGTATAGAATTCAAGGCTATGCACCCCGCCCTCGCGGCCAATTCCCGAATGCCCCGAACCGCCGAAGGCCGTGCGCAGATCGCGCAGGAACCAGGAATTGACCCAGCACACGCCGACGTCCATCGCCGCCGCGACGCGGTGCCCGCGCGAAAGATTCTCGGTCCAGACCGTGGCGCAAAGCCCATAGGCGCTGTCGTTGGCCAGAGCGATCACTTCGTCTTCGCGGTCAAACGGAATGATGCCGCAGCACGGCCCGAAAATCTCCTCGCGCATGACCGTGTCGGTATGGGCCAGGCCGGTCCACAGCGTCGGCTCCACGAAGAAGCCCCCTTCTTCAGCGCCGCTGACTTTGGGGACCCCGCCGCCGGTCACCACGGTTGCCCCTTCGGCCACGGCGCGGCGGTAATAGCCCAGAACCTTCTCGCGGTGTTCGGCGCTGATCAGCGGGCCGAGATAGGCCGGATCGCCGGTTGCGCCGGGCTTGAAGTCCTGCGCAGCCTTGGCCATGCGGGCGACGAAGGTATCGAACAGCGGCCGCTCGACATAGACGCGTTCGGTCCCGAGGCAGACCTGCCCGGTGTTGAGGAAAACTGAGCGCGACAACCCTTCGATGGCCTTGTCGAGATCGGCATCGGCAAAGACGATAGCCGGGTTCTTGCCGCCGAGTTCGAACGAGATGTCGCGAACGCCAACGGCGGCCTTCTGCATAATGGCCTGGCCCGTGCCGGTTTCGCCGGTAAAGGTGATCGCATCGACTTCCGGATTGGACGTCAGGTATTCACCGGCAGAGCCGGGGCCGAAGCCGTGGACGACGTTGTAGACGCCCTTGGGCATGCCGACCGCGTTCATCACCTCGCCCAGCAGGGCGGCGGTGCGCGGGGTTTCCTCCGAAGGTTTGACCACCACGGTATTGCCGCAGGCCAGCGCCGGGCCAACCTTCCAGGTCATTAGCAGCAGCGGGAAGTTCCACGGGCAGACCACCGCGATCACGCCCTTGGGCTTGCGCACGGTATAGTTGAGCGCCTGCCCGCCATCGGGGGTGGGAGTGTTGAAGCTTTCGCCCGGCATGGTCGAAACGACATCGGCGAACATGCGGAAATTGGCGGCGCCGCGCGGGATGTCGATATGCGAGGCGACGTGGCGCGGCTTGCCGGTGTCGGCCACCTCGGCGGCCAGGAAATCGTCCGCGCGGCGTTCGATCTCGGTCGCCACGGCGGCGATCAGCTTGACCCGCTCGGCCGTGGTCATCCTGCCCCAAGGCCCCTTGAGCGCGGCCTTGGCCGCGGCAACGGCGTCCGCGACATCGGCCTCGCTGGCCTCGTGCACCAGGCCGATCTGAGATCCGGTAGCCGGATTGATGTTGACGAAGGTCTTGCCCTCACTCCCCTCGCGATAGGTACCGTCGATGAAGTTCAGGATGGTGTCGGTGACAGCGAGGGAGGCGTGTGACGTCATTGGTGCAGAATTACCTAAGTTGGCCCGAGGCCATGGTGGGTCAGAATTGCTTCGCGCCGATCGCGGCCAGACCAGCATTGGCGTATTCGACGTCCATCGCTTCGCTTCCGCCCGAAACGCCGATCGCACCCACAAACTCGCCCGCGATCTCGATCGGCAGGCCGCCGCCGAACATTGCGATCCTCGGCTGCCCGGTGATCCCGTCGCGCAAGGCCGGATTGCCCGAAACCATCGCATAGAGGTCTGGCGTCGGGACCCGGAAGCTGGCGGCGCTGTAAGCCTTGTCTTGCGCGATTTTCGCAGAAGGCGAAGGGGAGCCGCTGGCGCGTACAAACGCGACCAAATCGCCCCCGGCGCCGACCACTGCCGCAACAACCGGACAACCTGCGGCCGCACCCTTGGCAACAGCCGCAGCTGCTGCGTTGAGTGCCAGTTCGTGACCGATGGTTCGTATCGAAACCACGCCGTCCATGATCAGGTGTTCACCGTCATGAAGCGATCATTGAGCGCCTTCTCGTAATAGAAGATCGCCTTGCCGGCGTTCTCGGCCTGCCACATCCGCTGCGGATTGTCCGGGTAATAAATGTATCCGCCGCTGAAGGTCTCGTTGCGGTTGCCCGACGGATCGAAGAAGTAGATCGTCTGCCCGCGGGTGATCCCGTGACGGGTCGGGCCGATATCAAGCGAAATGTCGTAGCGACTGATGATGTCGGCGGCATGTCCAACGTCGTGCCAGGACTCCAGATTGAACGACGTGTGGTGGATCTTTCCGTCCTCTGGATAGCCCAGGAAGGCGACGTCATGCGCCTTGTTACTGCAACTCAGGAAGATGCCCAAGCGGGTGCCGCTGGCCTCATCGACCAGTTCTTCGGTGACTGAAAAATCGAGCGCATCGACAAATATCTTCGCTGAGGCGGATATATCGACGCCGTTCAGCGCGCAATGGTCGAACCGGGTCGCGCGCATCCCGCGCGGTTCGACCACCCAGATGTCCGGGTTCTTGGTAGCCGGGCCATTCGCCGAAAGTTCCATTTCGGCATAGAGTTCAAACACATGCTGAGTGGGTGTTTTGAACCGGATCTTGCGCCCCACTCCCGGATCTTCGCCGGGCGCGATCACATCGACATGCACGCCAATGTCAAGCAGGCGCTCCGCAAAGTGATCAAGGTCCGCATCCTTGACGACCTTGAAGCCCATCACATCCATGCCGGCGTGATCTGCCTCACGCAGGATGATGCTGTGCCGATCAAATTCGTCGAAAGCCTGCAAGAATGCCCGGTCGCCGTCGCGACTGACTAAGTTGAGGCCGATCCGATCCCGATAGTGGCAAATGGCTTCATCCAGGTCAAGAACCCTGAGTTGTACATATCCAGGACGAATTACACCAGTTAAAGCCATGATGCGTCTCCTCTACGATCAGGCCTTCAGGCCATTCTTAAAGAATTCCATAACAATTCTATTAAAGCTATTTATTCGTTCTATTTGCACCCAATGACCACATTCTGCGAATAGCTGAAGATCCGCACACTTCATCAAGGTGGCAAGACGCACGGAGGCATCCAGCGGAATGACTTGGTCGGCAATTCCGTGAAGGATCAACGTCTCATGCTCGATTGCGCCAATATCTTCTTCACGGCTGGCAAGCATTGCGACGTTTTGCTGGCGATCATCGCCACCGAAGGTGGCATGATAGGGCTCCTGAGCACCAGGACGAGCACTTGCTTCATAGCGCGACTGAATGAGGTCTTCGGTCAGGCGGCTATGATCCCATGCAAGACACTTGAGCGCCTCCCGCATCGCCTCGAGTGATGGCTCGTACCCCCAGACCTTATCAAGCGCCGGGGTGATCGGAAAATTCAGCCCTGCCGGCCCCATCAGAACAGCGCGTTCGACCCTGTCGGGATGCGCGATCATGAACGCCAGCGTAATTCCGCCACCGAATGAATTGCCAACCATCGAAACCTTGTCGATGCCCAGCCCATCGAGAAAGGCCGCCAGTTGATCGACCCAAACCTGCTTGTCTTCGATACGACCTTTGCTGTCAGAATAGCCGAAGCCGAACATATCGGGCGCTATGACCCTGAACTCTTGGGCAAGGACCGGAATGTTCAGACGCCAATTCGCCCATGCGGTCACGCCGGGTCCCGATCCGTGGACTAGAAGGACCGGGGCGCCTTCTCCGACATCGTGGTAATTGGTCAAGCTGCCGCCAACGACCAGCGACTTGCCAATTTCCGGACGCGACGTTTCCAAAGCCACCTCAGCCATGATGCCCTACCGTTCCTTCCCGTTTTCGTATCTTGGCGCCACCCGACAACGGACGTCGAATCAACGCCCGTTCTTGCGGAACCCTTCATTGCACAATTGGCAATGCATTTGCAAATGAAGAACGCCGGTGAAGCGGTGGCAGACAACAGCCATCGCCTCGCCGCCTCAGTTCAAGCGAGCCCTTCGGCCTTCAGGGCGGCACCTACCGCAGGTCGCTGCGCAATCTGGCGGCAATAAGCGCCCAGCGCGGGATAGATGCCCATTTCGATGCCGACATACGCTGGCCAGCCGAGCATCACGAACAAGTAGATGTCCGCGACAGTGAATTCATTCCCGACATAGTGGTCCTTGCCCGCAAGTTCCTGGTCGAGCCCGGCGAGGTGATTCTTTACTGCAGCTGCAGCCGCTGCCTTGGCCTCGTCACTGGCTCCAGGCGCGAACAATGGCACGAAGGCCTTGTGAAACTCCGAACCAAGAAAACTCAGCCGGCTCAACAAGCGATAGCGGTCCATCGTACCTTCGCGGGGCGCCAGGCCCGCTTCCGGCTTCTTATCCGCAATGTATAGCAGGATCGCAGGATTCTCGGTCAGCGTTTCTCCGCTGTCGAGAGTTAACGCCGGCACTTTACCCGACGGATTGACCGACAGGAAATCTTCCCCCGTTTCGACCTTGCGGGTCGCCAGATCAACCTTAACAGCATCGAAATCGGCGCCGGTTTCGCGAAGCGCGATATGCGGGGCCAGCGAACAGGCACCAGGGCTAATGAACAGCTTCATGGGTAGTCTCCTTTGGGGGGGCTGGAATTCGGGAACTAGTCAGATCGGGGTCGCAAGCAGGGTCGCGATCCGCAGCGTGTCGTAGATGCAACTCCGGCAATTCAGGCGGATCGTTCCGCCACCCAGATCGAACCGGTCGACGTATTTGCCAGCATTGTAGATCCGCGTTTCGCCATCGTTACGAGTCTGGAAGACGACATAGCTGGCTTCCGCAGAAACCTCGTCGCCTTCGAAGCCGGTGATCACCGCGCGCCCGATCAGGTGACGGTTGAAATGTTCGGGGAACACGTTCGCCTTGCGCAGCGCAACGACGCGATCGATCAGCATCGCCCGGCTGTCGCAATACATCACCGCCGCTGGCAAACCATTACTGACATTCTCGCGCGATATGATTTGATACAAGCAACTTTCAACGAACAGTTCGGGCCATTGCTCGAGTCGGTCATCGTCGAGGCACAAGCCGTAGGCAGCGTTGAAATCGTCGATCGCGCGCTGCGCATTCTGGATGCTCTCGCTCACGCTCGCCCCTCCGCCGTGATTTCGGCCAGAGCGCTGCCCATCAGGCCCAGATAGCCCTTCCAAAAACCGCGCACCGAGTTTTCATCCATGCCCATCGGCGCGTAATACGGCCGCACATCGTCCCCACCCATTTCGACGAAGCTGTGCTTGCCTTCGGCTCCGATCGTGCCTTGCTGGCACAGTTCCACCGCCTCGCCGTCTTCCATCGAAATCAGGCCGGACGGCCCCACGAGATTGAGGTTGCGCAGGCGGTGACGGGTTGTTTCCTCGTCGTCGTCGGCATAGCCGAAATAGGTCCAGATCAGTTCGGTCTTATCGGTGCCGTAGGGCACGATCTGGCGGGTCGCCAGGGTGTTCTGGATCTGCTGGACGACCACCGATGGGAAAATCGACTGGATGTGCAGCCCTATATCATCGTCAATTTCCGGCATGAAATGCAGCAGCCGCTCATCCTGGAGCTTGGCTGCGCCCTGCATTTCCCGGTTGGCCTCGTTGCCAAACGATTCGTAGTCGACATCCCCCCTGGGCTTCGACACGGTGAAGACGTTGTGGAAGCCTGTTTCCGAGAGTTCGCCCGCGCTTTCCTGGCTTTGCCGGTAGATACCGAAGGTCGGGTAGAAAAGATGCAACAAGGCACCGTGGTAGCTGTCTCGGCTGTTTTCCGAGTACAGTTTCCAGTTGCCGGCCATGAACTGCCGGGCATAGCCAAGCACCTTCACTGGGCGCTGGAATACGCGCGAAATGTACTTGCGCATCACCGGTCCGAGGAACTCCTCGAGCGGTGCGACAGTGGAACTGAACGTGCCGAACACCATGCCGCTAAAGGTCTCGACCCGCAACCGCTCCAGCGAATGTTGGGCGGGGTCAAAGTCATCCGGGTAGCCCCCCACGCCCTTCAGGCCACGCCGAAACGGCACCCCCACGAGGGCTCCAGTGGCGTCGTAGGCCCACTGGTGATAAACGCAAACGAATGCCCCGTCGGCCTGATTGCCGCGCAGCGAGCGACAAACGATCGCGCCCTTGTGGGCGCAGCGATTGACCCAGGCGTGAATGGTTCCATCGGCCGCTTGCACCACTACAACCGGGGTATTCCCCACGTGGGTCGAGCGAAAATCGCCGCTCTCGGGAAGCTCTGCTTCCAAGCCGAGGTAGCACCACGTCGGTCCGCGAAAGATGTTCTCCTGCTCGGCGTTGAAGGTCGCCGGACTGTGATAGACCGCGTAGTCGATCGCCGTAGGCTGCAATCGGGCTTCGGTGAGGTTCGCTGCTGCGTTCATGTCATTCACCTTATGCTTGCCCAAAGCCCCGACCCGAGGCCAGCCGCCCGCATGTGCGCATTGCGCTGAGCATCATCGCGGGATCGGCCTTACCGGTCCCGACGATATCGTAGGCTGTGCCGTGGGCGACCGACATGTGCAGATAGGGCGGCCCCATGATGATCACGCTGTTGCCCGAGAAGCCCCAGGTCTTGACCGCGATGTGGCCCTGATCGTGGAACATCGCGAGGACAATGTCGTAACGCCCCTCAATGCACTGGCGAAAGACCGAATCGGGGGCGATCGGCCCCTCGACATCGATGCCCTGCCTACGCGCGGCCTCGACCCCCGGTGCGATCGCAAGGCGATCTTCATCCCCCACTGCGTGCGGGTTGAGGCCGGCCACCGCGATCCGCGGCTGAGCGATGCCCCAGGATTGCATCGCCGCGTGCAACTGGCCGATGGCCGTCGCGACGAGATCGGCCGAAATGATGTCGATCACCTGGCGCAAGGGCATGTGATCGGTCAGGTGCGCGACCCGCAGCGGCCCTGTGAGCAGCACCAGATAGCTTTCCCCGGGGGTCGGGCTGATGACCTTGTCGAGCTTTCCCGCCAGCTTGAGCGACCCAGTGCTGATCGGCCCCATGATGGTTGCGACGAAAGTTCCGTCCCGGGCCAAGGCATCGAGCTCGTCGAGCCATTGGGCTGTGGCGTGTCCCGCGGCCTCGGTATCCTCGCCCAGGGGAAGGACGCCGACCGGCAGAGCGCCCGTGTCGATGATATCGATTATGGCGGGATCGTCGCTAGGCTTTTCAAACTTCCCCATCACCCGCAGCCGGGCACGCGTTCCGGTGAAATCCAGCGCGCGCTCGACAGCCGCCGCAGATCCGACCAGCACGGGAATCGATTCATTGTGAACCTCTCCCCCCGCCAACGCCTTCACTGCAACTTCGGGGCCGATCCCTGCGGGATCCCCGATCATCGTGCCGACAACCGGACGGATCCGCTCAGATGCTGTAGACATCAACAATCTCGTGAAACAGGTCGTTGACGATGATTGTCTTTTTGCGACGGATCACGAATGTGTCGTCCTTGGGTTCAAGGTCGTAATAGGCCCAGCCTGCAAGAGTAGCGACCTTGCCCTCAAGCACCGAAGTTGTGGTCCACGAAGTCCGGGCATGTACCTGGCCCTCGCCTTCATCGACCGAAAGCAGTGTGAACATGTGAGCCGTTCTTGGCTCCGGCGTGCTGGCTGCCGAACGCCGCGTTCTGATCCGGAAAACCCGATCTTCCAGCCCGCCCCGACTGGGATAATAGATCAGCGAGACCTCGCGCTGCGGGTCCGCAGTCGGCCGCTCGTGGTCGTCCCAGGCGGGAACCCAATATACAGCCTGCTCATGATAGAGCGCCAGCCACGCATCCCAGTCCTTGTCATCAAGGGCGATCGCTTCCTGACCGATGAACCTTGAAACGGCCAGCCAACGTGCATGAAAAGCGCTCATTTCGCATTCTCCAGCATCGCTGAAAGTTCGTCACATTCGCTGTCGATGGCTTGCTCCATGCGAGCAACCCACTCGTCGTGGATCGCAACATAGAGCCCTTCGTCGGCAACCGCCGGACTGCTCATAACAACGTTCACGTTCAACGGTTCACCGAACTTGCCAGGGCCTTTCTCCCACCGGGTCGAGCCGCGCGACATGTCGTTGTAACGCCCCTCACCAGATGCAAATCCGACCTGGCTGTTGTTGAATTCGGTCAGGTCGTCGGGTGTCGCCATGCCGCTGGAATTGAAGAAATCCTCATACTGGCGAAGCCGCAGAGACCGAGCGGCATCACTTTCGCCCACTGGCGCGATGCAAACGGTGGAGATTTCCGTCTCATCGACCGAAATCGGCTGGATTATACGGATCTGGGTGCTCGTCTGATCCATCAGAAAGACGTTGGGAAACAGTTGCAGGTTGCGGATGCGCTTGTTCATCCACTTAGCCTTTTCGGCGCCGTAGGTTTCTTCCAGCCAGTCGAGGATTTCGAAATTAGGCCGATCCGCGAAATTGGCATAGTCCGCCCACAACACCGTATGCCCGTTGTGGAAGGAAAAGGACCCCCCGTCACGCGCCGAGAAGCCCTCAAAATTAATGGCCTTGGTATCGTTCTTGGAAATCCCTTCAACCCGGCGCTGTACCGTCATGAAGTAATTCGCATGCGTGGTCATCACGTGGTAGCCATCGAGGCCGTTTTCGACCTGCATCTTCCAGTTACCATGATAGCGGTAGCGATTGGTTCCAGGCAGAACCTCCATCTCTCCTGATTTCGCCTGATCGACCATTAGATCGATGAAGTCCCGCGCGCCGGCTAGGTGATCGACCAGTTCAACGACATCTGCCGAGAGGCTGCCGAACAGGAAGCCGCGGTAGTTCTCCAGCCTGGCGATCGGGGTAAGGCCGTAATCGGCGCGGTTGAACGCTTCCGAATAGCCGCCAATGCTTTCATCGGTCACATCGAGAAGTTCGCCTCCAGATGAAAAAGTCCAGCCATGGAACGGACACATATGGTTGCGCTTGTTGCCCGCCCGTTCGCGACAGACCCGAGCGCCGCGATGAGCACAGGCATTAACGAAACCGCGGATTTCGCCAGATCGATCGCGCGTTATCAGGATCGGGACGCGCCCGATCTTGGTCGTGATGAAGTCGTTCGGCTTGGCAACCTGGCTCTCATGCGCCAGAAAAACCCAATTGCGTTCAAAGATATACTTCATCTCCAACTCAAAGAGGGCGGACTCGGTGAATGCCGCTCGGTCGAGTTGAAAAATTCCGCGTTCATGATCCTTCTTGAGCCAGGAGCGCATCCGCCCCTTCAGCCCCTGCAGGTCAGCAATTCTGCCGCCAATTTTCTCAGACAATTCCATCTTTGCTCTCCCGTTCGGAGCGTCGGGCTTGCGCGCGTCCGCGAATCGGATTGTGCTCAATCCCTATCTCCTTCCGGACATTCGTGCAATGTATTGCACAATGAAAAACGTCCTGCTATCGGAGAGCTGCAATTGACCGAAATCGCGGCCTCGAATCGATGCGCGCTCGGGCGGTGAGCCAATAGACGGCCCGCTCCGGGCAATTTTTGGGAGAACGATGAATATGTCCGCTGTGACCGAGCTGGGCTATCTTGGCCTTTCTGTTTCCGATCTTGCCGCCTGGCGTTCTTATGCTGCCGAGGTTGCTGGCATGGAAATCGTCGATGAAGGCGAGGGTGATCGGGTCTATCTGCGGATGGATCTTTGGCATCACCGTATTGTTCTGCACACCAACGGCAACGACGATCTGGCCTATATGGGCTGGCGGGTGGCCGGACCCTTGGAATTCGCGGCAATGCAGGACAAGCTGAGCGCAGCCGGCATTCCTTTTGCCGTTGGCAACGAAGCTGAGGCTAAGGAGCGGCGGGTTCTCGGGCTGCTTAAGCTGGTCGATCCAGGCGGCAATCCGACCGAAATTTTTTACGGACCGCAGGTCGATACGCACAAGCCGTTCCACCCCGGTCGGCCAATGTTTGGGAAATTCCTGACCGGATCGCAAGGCATCGGCCATTGCATCCTGCGGCAGGACGATGTTGAGGCGGCGGCGCGCTTCTACGAGCTGCTAGGTCTGCGCGGCTCGGTCGAGTATCACCTCGAACTCCCCAACGGGATGGTTGCCAAACCCTACTTCATGCATTGCAATGATCGTCAGCACTCGATCGCTTTCGGGCTTGGCCCGATGGAAAAGCGCATCAACCACATGATGTTCGAATATACCGATCTCGACGATCTGGGCATGGCTCACGACGTCGTGCGCACCAGAAAAATCGACGTCGCACTCCAGCTGGGCAAGCACGCGAACGATCAGGCCCTCACCTTCTACTGCGCCAATCCCTCGGGTTGGCTGTGGGAGTTCGGCTGGGGCGCCCGTCACTCAACCGGCCAGCAGGAATATTATACACGCGACATCTTTGGGCACGGAAACGAAGCGGCAGGCTACGGGATGGATATCCCTCTGCTCTGAGAGATACGTTTTGATGTGGATATTGAACAGGACCTTACAGAACCAATGTCAAACAAGTTGCGCCTTTGCGAAGCAGCCGGTGTGAAGGATGGCGAGCCGGTCGGGATTTTCCTCGAAGGAATGCCCGCATTGGCCGTCTATAATGTCGATGGCGAGATTTTCGTTACCGACAATCTCTGCACCCACGGCAATGCTATGCTGACAGACGGCTACCAGGATGGTGACATTATCGAGTGTCCCTTTCACGGCGGCTCGTTCGATATCAAGTCCGGCGCGGCCAAGGCGTTCCCTTGCCAGGTGGCCATCGCCACCTATCCGGTTGAAATCGATGGTGGCTGGGTCTGCATCGACAAACCCGAAGGTGCGGCCTGATGGTGCTACCGAGCCTCGAACAGATCCAGCTGCATCACGTGGCTGCGCAACTCAACGCACTTCACGCTGAACTGATCGACGACGACAGACTGGAGGAATGGCCCGACCTGTTCGAGGAAAAATGCCAGTACAGCGTGATCTCGTCGGAAAATCACAACCGCTCGCTCAATCTCGCGGCAGTCTTTTGCGACAGCCGCGGCATGTTGGTCGATCGGATCGTTTCGCTCCGTCGCGCCAATATTTTTCCGGCGCACAGCTACCGGCATGTTCTTGGTCCGACCAGGGTAGTATCGGCAACTGAAAAGAGCGTCACGGCCCAGACAAGTTATGTCGTCCTCATGACACGCAACGACGGCAAGACATCGATCTACAATTCCGGCAAATATATCGACGAAGTCTGTTTTGCAGGGGAACGGTCGCGTTTCGTATCGAAGAAGGCAATATTCGATACCCATCTCATCGACACGATGATGGTTCGTCCGATCTGATTGCGTTCTTGAAAGTTTACACAAATGGTCAGCGCATCCGAAACAAGCAAAGTGAAGCAAGCCCGGTCAATGTCCGGCTGCCGCGTGCCCTACCGCGTGTTCACCGAGCGCCAGTACTACGATCGCGAGCAGGAAAACATCTTCAAGGGCGAGTGCTGGTCCTTCGTCGGGCTTGAGGCGGAAATCCCGCAGTCAGGCGATTTCAAGTCGACCTTTGTCGGCGAAACCCCGGTAATTCTTACGCGCGATGGCGATGGCTCGGTTCACGTCGTGGTCAATCGCTGCGCCCATCGCGGCGCCCTCGTCTGCCGGGAAATGCGCGGCAACCGCCCGAACCTGGAATGCGTCTACCACCAGTGGGCTTACGATCTGAAGGGCAACCTGATCGGCGTCCCATTCCGGCGCGGCCTCAAGGGGCAAGGCGGTATGCCGGGCGATTTCGACATGAGCCAGCACAACCTGCGTAAGCTGCGCGCTGAATCGGTGGGCGGCCTGGTGTTCGCCTCCTTCTCCGAAACTGTCGAACCCTGCCGCGATTTCCTTGGCCCGATCGTTGTCGAGCAAATCGAACGGATCATGTGCAAGCCGATCAACGTGCTGGGTGACCAGCGCCAGCGGATCCGCGGCAACTGGAAGCTCTACGCAGAAAACACGCGCGATCCTTACCACGCCAGTCTGCTGCACCTGTTTCACAACACCTTCGGCTTATACCGCTCGACCCAGACCGGAAAGGCCTTGATGGACGCAAACAAGCGCCACTCACTTCTCTATTCGATCGCCGCCAGCAACGACGAAGCAGCCGACAAGCAGGCCTACGGCGACTCGCGGACTTTCGACACCGAGTTCAAGCTTCAGGACATGTCGCTGCTGAAGGGTCGGCAGGAATTCGCCGATAACATCACCCTGGTGATCCTGGCGGTGTACCCCAACCTCGTCCTGCAGCAGATCCAGAACACGCTCGCGGTACGGCAAACGGTGACCTACGGACCGGACGAATTCGAACTGGTCTGGACCCACTTCGGCTATGCCGACGACGATGCAGAGATGCAGGCCATCCGCCTCAAGCAGACAAACCTGATCGGGCCGGCCGGCCTTATCTCGATGGAAGACGGCGAAGCGGTGGAGATCGTCCAGAACGCAATCGTCGGCGAAAATCGCGCCGAATCATACATTGCGATGGGCGGTGGCCGTGCCGAGGATGCGGATCATCTCGTCACCGAGGGTGCGATCATCGGCTTCTGGGACAATTACCGCGAGATGGTCGGTTTCGACCTTGAACCCGCATGACCCGCACGATCGACTTCTATTTCGATTTCATCAGCCCGTTCAGCTATCTCGCGCAGCTGAAACTGCCTGAAATCGCCCGTTCGGCGGGCTTCGAGATCGAATACTGGCCAATCGACATTCCGGAAGCCAAAATTGCCGCCGGGAATTATGGCCCGTCGAACCGCGAAGTTCTGCCCAAGATCAAGGTCATGAAGGCCGATCTCGAACGTTGGGCAAAACGATACGGCGTACCACTCACTTTTCCGGCAGGCTTTGAATGCGCAGATTGGAATTGCGCTGCCCTGTTTGCCCGCAACGAGGGCAAGGCGGAGCAATTCGTGGCCGATGCTTACCGCCGGATCTGGGGACTGGGCATCGACCCACGCGATCGCAACCAACTTGCGGACTGTGCCACGGCGGCAGGTGTCGATGCGAACGCCCTGCTTGCCTTCGTTGATTCACCTGTGGGGAAGAACGAATATCGCAAGTCTCGTGCGAAAGCGATCCAGCGCGGCGTGTTCGGAGCGCCAATGATGTTCATAGATGATGAGATATTCTGGGGTAACGATCGCTTGGATTTTCTTAGTGCTTACTTGAATATAATTTAAGCTTTTTAAATCTATAAAGCCAGGGAGGATAACCATGAATAGGATCGGATTCTGCGCGGTCGCATTTATTACAACAACTGCACTGACATCGCAGCCTGCATTCTCTCAAGACTCTAGCGTCGCGAACGAACAGCAGGCGCAGCAAGAAGCCGAAACCGGATTGGGCGATATCGTCGTCACCGCCACTCGGCGAGAGGCCAGACTACAGGATGTGCCAGTCGCGGTCACCGCGATCACTGGGGACTCGTTGGGCTCAGCCGACGTTTCCACCGTGCGCTCGCTCACCCAAGTGGTTCCCGGCTTCATCGGCAGCCGCAACATGGGAGTTTTCCAGCCAGTTGTACGCGGCGTCGGTTCGACCGGCATCTCGGTCGGCGACGAACCCAACATCGCAACCTATGTCGATGGCGTCTATCAACCGGAATCCGCGGCAAACTGGATCGACCTGGTCGAGGTCGAGCGGGTCGAGGTTCTGCGCGGGCCCCAGGGCACGACGTTCGGTCGCAACGCCACTGGTGGCCTGATCAACGTCATCACCCCCGATCCCAGCTTCGACTTCCGGGGCAAGGCCTCGCTGAGGCTTGGCCGCATGCGCCGCGAGGCAGGCGACTATGATGCACGGCTCTATTTCACCGGCCCCATCAGCGAGAAAGCTGCGGCCGACTTCGCGGCCTTGTTCCGCAAGAATGACGGTTACATCGACGATTTGGTGCGAGGAGGGACCCTGGGCGACCAGCGCATCATCAACCTGCGCAGCAAACTCCTTTTCAAGCCAACCGACAACTTCAAGGTCGTCCTGACGGGTGAGTATTTCAATCAGGAAAGCACCACCAACTCACCGCAGCCGCTGGATGGCAACACGGCGGGCCGCCGCTTTCCTAGCGTAATCCTGCCAACCGATGCCTGGCAGGCATCCCTGACCGAAGTGCCTCTTCTCAATCTGCGGAGGTGGACCGCGGCGCTGCACACCCGGCTCGATCTGGGCAGCGTCATGCTGGAGACTACCGGCGGATTTTTGAACCTGCGCTGGAACCAGACAACTGATTCAGACGCATCAAATCTCAGGCTGGGTAACTTTCCCGCAATCTTCAATGCGGAATCAGGCAGCCAGGAAATCAAGCTGAGTTCCGCGACGCCCGGACCCTTCCAATGGCTGGTTGGCGGATACTTCTACCAGTTTGGCGGCAGTGCCGTCTTACAGCCCTTCACTGCCGCCAATCCAACGTTGCCGCTAACTGGCCCCACTCTGACCCCACAGCTAGATGGTCGCTCCTTTGCCAGTTTTGCAGAGGGAACCTACGAGCTTCAGCCTGGCCTGTTCATGACACTAGGAGGTCGCTACACGACCGAGAAGCGCAGTTACAGTCAGACGGTAAACGGTATACTGAGGGTCGGTGACGCGGAAAGGACATTCAATAAGTTCAACTACAAGGTCGGCATTCGCTATGAAGTGACCGACAAAACGAGTGTTTACGCCACATACAGTACCGCCTTCAAGAGCGGGGTGTTCAACATGGCGGCGGTAAGCGCGACCCCGGTCAATCCGGAAAGCATCAAGGCCGCCGAATTCGGAATCAAATCCGATCCATTAGACTGGCTACGAACCAACCTTGCAGTCTATTATTATGACTACAAAAATCTCCAGCTGCAATCGCGAGATAGCTTTAGCGGCAACTACATCCTGCAGAATGCCGCCAACGCCGAAATTTACGGCGGTGAGCTTGAAACCATCATCAGTCCTGTAAGCGATCTCAGGCTGCGCGCAGCCGTTGCCTATGCCCATGCTCGCTACAAGGACTTCCCGGCTGCTCAAGGTTTCTTTCCGCGTGTCGATGGCGGCAACACGGTTGCCCCCTTCGACGCCTCGGGCAAGGTCATGACCCGGGCGCCGGAATGGTCGGGCAATGTCGGCTTCGACTGGGGCCACGATATCGGCAATGGCCGCCTAACCCTGGCCGGAAACTTGCTGTGGAGTTCGAAGGTCTATTACGACTTTGCGAATAACTTCGCACAACCGTCCTATGCCATGGGCAACGCCTCGATCAATTGGCAGCCAGGAAACGAAGCGTTCAAGATCGGACTCTGGGTGACCAATCTGACGAATGAAAAGGTCCTCCAAACAGTTCGTCCCGGTGCGTTGGGCACTGATGGATTCTACGAGCAGCCACGGAAAGTCGGGTTGACAGTAGAAACGAAATTCTGAATTATACACGGCAGCTAGGGAGAATGCCAATGAACAAGGGAATATTTAGCATGCGCAATGCCAGGTTGCGTGCCGGGGCTTCGGCAATCATCGGCTTTGCCTGCCTCGCGCCGGTTGCCGCGCAGGCGCAGGACGCAGTCTCGAGCGAACCGCAAGCCGAGGAAGCGGATGCCGGTGGTCTTGGAGAGATCATCGTGACAGCGCGAAAGCGCGCCGAAAATCTTCAGGAAACCCCAGTCGCGATCACGGCGATGAACGCCGAAATGCTCGAATCCCGGCAGATCAACAACGTCGCCCAGGTGGCGAAGTTCGCGCCGAATGTGAACATTCAGCCGGTTGCCAACATTTCGGGTTCAAGCGCCTCGCTCACCGCCTTCATTCGCGGCGTTGGTCAGACCGACTTCAACATCACTGTCGATCCAGGCGTTGGCGTCTATGTCGACGGCGTCTATATGGCTCGCTCGGTGGGTGCCTTGCTCGACATGTCTGACATAGCCGACGTCCAGATTCTGCGTGGACCACAAGGAACGCTGTTTGGCAAGAACACCATCGGCGGCGCCATCGTCGTCAATTCGGTGCAGCCCCAAAACGAATTCGACATGAAGCTTGAAGCGACCACGGGCCGTTTCAATCGTGCCGACTTCAAGGGCATGGTCAATGTTCCGCTGAGCGACACGCTCGCCTTGCGAGCTGTTGCTTCCTACGAAACCCGTGACGGTTTTCAACGCCGGCTGTTCGATGGGGGCCGGCAAGGCAACAAGGACAGCTTTGGTGCCAGGCTGGCTTTCAAATGGGAACCAACCGACAAGCTGACCGTCAACCTGAGCGGTGACATCAACATCCGCCGCGAGGAACAGACTGCGATTTCGCTGATCGAACTGCGCGATCAGCCGGTTCCACTGCGCTTTGTCGAAATCCCGAACAGCGCCCCTCCGGGCGGAACCAATCGCCTGATCGCCGCGCCGAGTTCCATGTATTTCTGGAACAAGATCACGCAGGCCGGTCAAGGTTGCGGAACGCCTTGGGGCGGGTTCGGACCGACCGGGCCGGTTCCCGGGACGCTCGCTCCGACAGGCAACACGGCCTGCGCGAGCACACGCTGGATCACAGGCGACCCCGACACGACTTGGGCCGGCGGCAACAACCGTTCCGACTTCGATCTTTGGGGCGTCAACCTGACCCTCGATTACGATTTCGGTGACATCAGCCTGAAATCGATCAGTTCCTATCGCGATCAAAAGTCCAATTTCGAGTACGACTTTGACGGTACGCCCCACAATGTCCTGCAGCTAACCAACAATATCGATTTATGGCAAGCGTCACAGGAATTGCAATTGACCGGAAGCCTTCTGGACGATCGCCTCAAATTTGTGCTGGGCGGTTATTACCTCAAGGAGAAGGGCATCGATAAGGAACCGCTGGAATTCGGTTTCGCCCAATTCTTCTCGGGCGGCGCCATCGATAACGATAGCTACGCTTCCTACCTCCAGGCGACCTTCAAGGTGACCGACCGCTTCTCGATTACACCGGGCATTCGCTATACCAGCGAAACCAAGCGATATGATCCGTCGTTGCAGGTCATTTTCAATGACAGGTCTCGGTTCGATCCAGTGTTGGCGACGCTCTATCCGCAGGGTGCCTTCATCGCGTTCAGCCAGTGCCTGGTCGGCCAGGCAGTACCAGGCGTGATCCCGCCTGGTGTGCCCGGCTTCGAAGCCTTTGCCGGATTCCCGCTTCCCGGCGGTTGCGCGCCATCAGCAACCAACCCGGGCGGTAACCATACGATGCCAGCGGTTCAAGTCCAGGCCAAGGCAAAGGAATGGACACCCGCGATCTCGGCGGACTACAAGATCACCGACGATACGCTGATCTATGTCTCCTATTCGAAGGGCTTCAAGAATGGCGGGTTCAGCCAGCGCATCTTCCCCGCAGAAATCGCAACCCCCTCATTCACCCCCGAGTTCGTCGAATCCTATGAGATCGGCCTGAAGAATGAGTTCTTTGACCGGCGCCTGCGCCTCAATCTAGCGGCGTTTCTCTCGGACTATAGCGACATGCAGATCGTTGTGAACGAAGGGATCGCGCCCAAGGTTCGCAACGCGGGTGCAGGCCGGATCAAGGGTTTCGAAATCGAGGGTGAGGCCGCGCCGATCGACGCGGTTCGCGTGACCTTCGGTGTCGGCTATCTCGATGCCTATTATACCGAAATCGACCTTTCGGCTGCCCCTGTCACGAAGGCCTCCAAATTCGCCTTCGTTCCTGAATGGACAGCGTCGGCGGCGGTTAACGCCGATGTTTATGAAGGAAACATGGGCAAGCTGACGCTGCGCGGTGATTGGTCCTACCAGAGCGGCACTTTCAAGGATGCCGTGAACAGTCCGCAACTGTACCAACCGTCCTATAGCGTATTCGGCGCGAGTGCATCGTTCACCGACAAGAGCGAGCACTTCACCCTGACTGGCGGCGTCACCAACCTGACTAACAAGCGGTATCTACAGGGCGGCTATGTCGATCTCGATATCGGCGGGGCTGCGACAGCGAGCTTTTCGCGTCCGCGCGAGTGGTTCCTTAAGCTAGCCTACAAGTACTGAGACGGCCTGGAGGGCGGCGGTTCGCTGCCGCCCTCGGCCCAGCAGCAGCGAATTCCAGGCCAAACGACCAGTCGTCGAAGTTGCCGCAGAACACACAGTGAAGCCATTCCGAGTCTAAAGCACCAGCACATAGCGGTTGCGACGGAATTCACCATGGCGTTGCCTATAGTGGAATGCATTGTATGCTGGTGCCTAATGTTCGGAAAGTAATTTTCAGTATGCCACAAAAAGTCCGGACTTTAGCGACCATGATCGCTGAAGGCTCGCAGAAAGGAACGCTGCGGTGAAGCGCTTGGTAGTTGGAATGACTGGCGCGACCGGTTCGGTCTATGGCTTGCGGTTGCTCGAGCTGTTGCGAGACGAGGGTGGCTGGGAAACACACCTCGTTATGTCTCAGGCGGCAGTGCTAAACATTCGCGAGGAAATGCTCGAAGGCAAAAGTCGGCTCGAAGCGCTCGCCGATGTCGTCCATAATGTCCGCAATGTCGGAGCATCAATCGCCAGCGGTTCGTTCGTCTGCAGTGGCATGATCATCGCCCCTTGTTCGATGCGTACGCTCGCAGCGGTTGCCCATGGGCTTTCCGATAATCTGATCTCCCGGGCTGCCGATGTCATGCTCAAAGAACGGCGGCGGCTGGTTATGATGACCCGCGAAACGCCGCTCAATCTGGCGCACTTGCGCAATATGACGGCTTGCACCGAGATGGGCGCGATTGTCTTTCCCCCCGTGCCGGCGTTCTACTCGCGACCCGCGTCGCTCGCCGATGTGATCGACCATAGCTGCATGCGGGTACTGGATCAGTTCGGGATTCATTCGAAATCGGAAAAACGCTGGCGAGGCCTGAGCAGGGAGGCAGGGAACCTCGTTCCCGAAGCGCAGCAGATGGAAGGGGAATAGGAATGGCATGGGTTGTCAGCCGTCGCGCCGTCATGAGCGGTGGTGCCTTGGGAGCAGCGGTTGCCGGTCTGGGAATCGGTCGCGGTGCCACCGCGCAGGCCAATCACAAGATCATTGTCCTTGAGGAAACAGCGGTTCCCGAAAGCCGTCTCTTCACCGAAACCTTTATCAACTCGGGATATGCCGCGCAAGTCATCCGGATCGACCGCTCTCTCAACGGACTCCTGCATGAACTCGAAGCCATCGGCGGAATACTACTCGGGCTGACCTCCGATCCGGCAGCAATGATCGCCGAACAGATTCTGGTGGGCAGCGGAGCCCGCCCGTTGCTGCAATGGACGCATCAATACCGGAGAATGCGTTGGGAACACCGGACAGAGGGCACATCTGCGCTGCTTTCAAGGGCCAGCACTGGCTGGCCGACGGTCCTTGCCCATCACATACAAGACGCGCTTGGCGGCAATCGGCAGGACGCCAAGCTCCAGTGCGAATCGGGAAGTTGCCGGCTGGATGGCAAAAGCCCGGGGATGCTGGTTTCGTGGGCCTTCGAAGTGGGAGAAAAATTGTCGTGAGCACGCGCATGCCCCAAGGCGTCGACGCCGCAACGTTTCGCAAGGCTTTGGATGAACTGGCCGCGATCGTCGGCAAGGAATGGGTCTTCGTCGACGATCTGCCGCTCTCCGCATATCGCGATGCCTATTCCCCGCTTGCCGATGGCGACCTGCTGCCCTCAGCCGCCGTCGCGCCTGCCAACATCGAACAGATCCAGCAGGCACTGAAGGTCTTCAATGCCTACAAGCTGCCGATCTGGACGTTTGGCAACGGTCGCAATTTCGCCTATGGCGGCCCTGCCCCGCGCCAGTCGGGTTATGTCATGTTCGATCTCAAGCGACTGAACCGCATCTTGGAGGTCAACGAGAAATACGGCTACGCACTCGTCGAACCGGGCGTTTCCTACTTTCAACTCCACCGCCACCTTCGCCAGATCGGCAGCAAGCTGTGGATCGATCCCGCAGCTCCAGGCTGGGGCGGCGTCATGGGCAACGCGCTTGAGCACGGCGCGGGTTACACACCCTATGGCGATCACTTCGTCATGCAATGCGGCATGGAAGTGGTCCTTGCCGACGGCGAGATCGTCCGCACAGGCCAGGGTGCAATCGAAAGCTCAAAGCACTGGCAATCCACCAAACATGCCGCTGGTCCGCATTTCGACGGGATGTTCACCCAATCAAACTTCGGCGTGGTGACCAAGATGGGCATTTGGCTAATGCCCGAACCTCCCGGCTACAAGCCGTTCATGATCACCTATCAGCGCGAGGAGGATCTCGCCGCCATCTTCGACGCCGTCCTGCCGCTGAAAATCAACCAGGTGATCCCCAATGCCGCAGTGGCAGTCGATCTCCTGTGGGAAGTGTCGGCCAAAACCACGCGCCGCCATTATTTCGACGGCAAGGGGCCGATTCCCCCGTCGATCCGCGCCAAGATCGCATCGGATCATGATCTGGGCATGTGGAATTTCTATGCCGCGCTGTATGGACCACCCCCGATCATCGAAAACAACTGGAAGCTCGTCGAGGAGGCCATGATGAGCATCCCGGGCGCAAAGCTTCACCTCAGCCGCGACAACGACCCGGCATGGGATTATCGCGTGCAGCTCATGCGCGGTGAACCGAACATGACGGAATTCAGTATCATGAACTGGATCGGCGGTGGCGGACACATAAATTTCTCGCCGATCTCGGCTCCCGACGGTGCCGAAGCGCTGAGCCAGTACAATCTGATCAAACAGCGCTGCCACGACTTTGGGTTCGACTATATCGGTGAATTCCTGGTCGGGTGGCGCGACATGCATCACATCCTGATGATCATGTACGATCGCGCCGATGAGGCCATGCGCAAAGGGGCCTACGATTTGTTCGCCAAACTGGTCGACGAGGCGGCCGAAGCGGGCTTCGGCGAATATCGCACGCACCTCGCGTTCATGGACCAGATCGCCAGGACCTATAAGCACAACGACGGAGCGCTGTGGGAGCTGCACCATCGCCTGAAAGATGTGCTGGACCCGAACGGCATCCTGTCGCCGGGCAAACAGGGAATCTGGCCGAGATCGATGCGCGCTCCGGCGTGACCGCGCGACCGACTACGCATGAAATCGAGGACTGAAAGAGATTATGACCCAGCTTGAGCATTGGATTGGCGGCACCAACGTCGCAGCGTCGAACGGGATCTACCTGGACGACCTCAACCCGGTTGATGATTCAGTCTATTCCCGGTTGCCAGCTGGCACAGCCGATGACGTGAACCACGCCGTCGAAACCGCACATCAGGCCTTTCTGAAGCATCGCGACCTGCCTGCCGCAACGCGCGAAATGTGGATCGCAAGAGCGGCTGAAATCATGACACGCGATGCCGCCTTATTTGCGGATGTTCTGGTGGATGAGATCGGGTCTCCGATCGCCAAAGCCGGGTTTGAGACCCGCTTCGCCGTCAGCTTCCTGCGCGCGGCGATCGGAGTGCCTCGCCGGGTTCGAGGTGAAACGATCCCTTCCGACACACCTGGACGGTTCAGCATGAGCTTGCGCCAGCCGGTCGGGGTGATCGCCGGGATCACCCCATTCAACGTGCCGCTGATCAAGGGCATCAAGCAATCGGCAATGGCCCTGGCGACAGGCAACGCATTCGTTCTGCTGCCCTCCGAAGCCGCACCGATGATTGCAGATCTCCTTGCCAAGTTGTGGAAGGAAGCAGGTGTCCCCGATGGCCTGTTCAATGTGGTCTATGGCAATGGCGCCGAAATCGGGGATGTTCTGACCGGACATCCCAAGGTTTCGGCGATCACTTTCACTGGTTCCTCACGCGTCGGCAAGCACATTGCCGAGATCGCAGCGCGAAACCTCAAGAAGTACACCCTGGAACTTGGCGGGAAAAGCCCACTCTTGGTTTGCGCCGACGCCGATCTTGAAAAAGTAGTTGGCGCCGCACTGTTCAGCATCTTCATGTATCAGGGACAGGTCTGCATGGGTGCATCGCGCATTTATGTCGAGCGACCGATCTTCGACAAGTTTGCCGAAGCCTTTGCCGCCGCGGCCGCAAAGGCTAAGGGGGGAAACCTGCGAGAACCGGCCACGATGCTCGGACCAATCATTTCCGAGCGCCAGCGCGACCGGGTCCGCCGCCACATTGCCGACGCCCGAGCCAAGGGCGCCGAAGTGTTAGCCGGTGGCGAATGGGACGGGAACTGGTGCTCCGCCACGGTTTTGCGCGGCGTCACCCCCGAGATGACCGTCTTCGCAGAAGAGACCTTCGGACCGGTTACGTCGCTTTATCCCTTCGACACGCTCGAGGAGGCACTCGATCTTGCCAACCATACCGAATATGGTCTGAGCGCCTCGATCTTTACCCGAGACATCGACAAGGCGTTGGCCTTCGCCCAGCGGGCGGAAGCGGGCATGGTTCATATCAACGCACCGACCCTGCATGACGAACCGCATGTCCCATTCGGCGGGATCAAGGCCTCTGGATTCGGGCGCGAAGGGACCGAAGCCGATCTCGAGATCATGACCGAATGGAAGTGGGTGACGATCCAATCCGCGACCGATGGCGTCGGCGGACACTGATGGACGGGAAACAGAAACCATGAACGATCTCCCCAATCGCGCACGCTCGATCTCGTCACTCCGTGATTTTCTTGGTTTGCTCGAGGATGCAGGGCAGGCCATCACCTGGAATGAACGGGTCATGCCGGAACCAGATGTGCGCAACATCGCGGTCGCCGCTTCGCGCGATGCCAATGGCGCCCCGGCCATCCTGTTTGACAACATTGCCGGCTACCCCGGCAAACGCCTCGCGGTCGGAGTCCACGGCTCGTGGGACAATATCGCGCTGCTTCTTGGCCGCCCCAAAGGCACCACAATCCGCGAACTGTTCTTCGAGATCGCTGGTCGCTGGGGCGATGCAGAGGCGCAGATCAGTTTCGTCCCCGAAGCTCAGGCCCCGGTGCATGAATGCCGGTTGGAACAGGACATCAACCTGTACGACATCCTGCCGGTCTACCGGATCAACGAATATGATGGCGGGTTCTATATCGGCAAGGCCTCGGTGGCCTCACGCGATCCGCTCGATCCGGACGATTTCGGCAAGCAGAATGTCGGCATTTACCGCCTGCAGATCCAGGGGCCGGACAGCTTCACGCTGATGACGATCCCGTCGCACGACATGGGACGCCAGATTATGGCGGCCGAACGTGCAGGCGTGCCACTGAAGATCGCGGTGATGCTCGGGAACCATCCGGGGCTTGCGGTCTTCGCAGCGACGCCGATCGGATATGAGGAATCGGAATACGCCTATGCCTCGGCGATGATGGGCGCACCGATCCGGCTGACCAAGTCGGGCAACGGGATCGATATCCTTGCCGATAGCGAAATCATCATCGAGGCCGAGCTGCAACTGGGCGAACGCGAACTCGAAGGCCCGTTCGGGGAATTTCCCGGCTCCTACAGTGGTGTCCGCAAGGCACCGATCTTCAAGGTGACTGCTGTTTCGCACCGTCGCGATCCGATTTTCGAGAACATCTACATCGGACGCGGCTGGACCGAACACGATACCCTGATCGGGCTGCACACCTCCGCCCCGATCTATGCCCAGCTGCGCCAGAGCTTTCCCGAAGTTACTGCGGTCAACGCGCTCTATCAACACGGACTTACCGGAATAATATCGGTCAAGAACCGCATGGCGGGCTTCGCCAAAACCGTCGCCTTGCGCGCGCTGAGCACGCCGCATGGCGTGATGTACCTCAAGAACCTCATCATGGTCGATGCTGACGTCGATCCTTTCGATCTCAACCAGGTGATGTGGGCGCTTTCCACCCGCACCCGTGCGGACGATATCATCGTGCTGCCGAACATGCCCGCGGTGCCGATCGATCCTTCAGCTGTGGTGCCGGGCAAGGGACACCGCCTGATCATCGACGCGACCAGCTATCTCCCACCCGATCCGGTGGGCGAAGCCCATCTCGTCACCCCGCCGACCGGCGCAGAGATAGATGAATTGAGCAAGCGGATCCGCGAAATGCAGCTGGGAGCCATGTCATGACCGCCACTGTCTGCCCGCGCTGCAAGTCCGGCGATCCCATCACGGATTACGAAGGCAAGCAGGACGGCGCAACCGTCTGGACAATTCTGCGTTGCCCGACTTGCAATTTCTCCTGGCGCGACAGCGAGCCTGCCAGCGCGATCCATCCTGTTTCGCGCTCGACGGATTTTGCCGTCGATGCTGGCAATCTCCGCCGTTACCCCAAGATTCTCCAGCAATAAGGCCCCGACCTGCCATGATCGATCAAGCCCGCCAGAAGGCCACGCTCGATGCACTAACCCAAGCCCTGGGCAGTGCCGGCATCGACACAAGCGCACTAACTCTTGCTCGCTACGCACGCCCTGGCGTCGCCCCTACAGGGGTGGCGCTTCCAGCTGACGAGGCGCAGCTCGCCAAGGTGCTCGAAGCCGCCCGCAATGGCGGCGGCGTAATGCAAACGGTTTGCAACGGCACCCACGGGCTGGAGAAGGCGGTGCAGGACAAGGTGATCATCCTGGATCTGCAAAAGATGAACAAGGTGCTTGAGGTCAACGAGCAACTGGCGACCTGCCTGGTCGAACCCGGCGTAACCTTTCGCCAGCTCGATACCCACATCAAGGAAAAAGGAATCAAGCTGTGGGTGGACTTCCCCGGCAATCCCGACGCAAGCGTAGCGGCGAGTTTCATCAACAGGACGCCTGGTTACACGCCCTATTCCGATCACTTCCTGATGCAGTGCGGCCTCGAGGTCATGCTGGCCGACGGCAAGGTGGTGCGCACCGGAATGGGCGCCATGCCCAAGAGTACCTGCTGGCAACTGTTCAAGTTCGGCTATGGCCCCTGGGTCGATGGTCTGTTCACCCAGTCAGATTTCGGAGTGGTCACCAAGGTCGGGATGTGGATGATGCCACAACCCCCTGCACACCGGACGTTCATGGTCTCCGTTCCCGATGAGGGTGATCTCGGAGCCCTGATGGACGTGCTCGGGCCGCTCAAGCTCAACATGGTGGTGGCCAATGGGGTCGCGGTCAGTAATGCACTCCACGAAGCAGCCCTCCTGGGCAAGCGCCGCGAAAACTATCAAGGCAAGGGACCGATGGCGGCAAGCGCGGTCAAGACCGCTGGCGAGGCGCTCGGTCTGGGCTATTGGAATCTCTATGGTGCCCTTTACGGATTGCCGGAGAACGTCCCGATCTTGTGGGACGCAGTCAAGGGCGCGTTCTCGTCAATCAGCGGCGCCAAGGTAGTGGTCGATGGCAAAGGCATCGATCCCCGACTCTGGAACTGGCGGACGGGAACGATGACCGGAGTGGTCGCCGAGCCGCCGGGGCGGACGACGGGATGGGGCGGTGACAACGCGCTTACCGTCAATCCGGTCAGCCCCGTCGATGGCGAGGAGGCAATGAGGCTTTATGAGTTGTCACGCGACATTTGCGCCAAGAACGATTTTGACTTTATCGGCGAAACAACAGCGATTTGGCGGTCGGCGAACCATCGCCAGCTTCTTGCTTATGAATCCGGCCAAACGGATGCGGCGGCACGCGCAAGAACTTGCGCCGAGGCATTGATCGCAGGCCAGGCAGAAGCAGGCTTCGGTCAAATCCTTACCGAGCCCGGTTTTGGAGCAGCTGTTGCCAAGACATTCGAGAAAGGCGGTCGCTCGACCCTGCATTCGCGGGTCAAGCAAGCGCTCGATCCAAACTCCATCTTTGCATCAGTATGAACCGGATCACGACTTCGGGGGGAGGCGAAATGCAAAAGTTCATTTCTTTGTTGATGATCGC
>Ga0078894_10000247_pt1 | contig 36422 bp, 28 predicted proteins | sample LauGreSu1BDMLBSD_2_FD_67506 | JGI IMG/M metagenome (GOLD analysis project Ga0078894, IMG submission 67506) | Freshwater lake microbial communities from Lake Michigan, USA - Su13.BD.MLB.SD (version 4) (version 4) | ecosystem: Environmental > Aquatic > Freshwater > Lake | place: Lake Michigan... | reverse complement strand
CGCATGCGCGATACGCCTGTGATCGTCTTTATCAATAAGATGGACCGAGACGGTAAGAATCGTTTCGATCTGCTCGAGGAGATCGAAAAAGAGCTCAGCATCCGGCTTCATCCGATGACCTGGCCGATCAATAGCGGTAAAGATTTCAAAGGAGTATACGATTTGACCCACCAAAGTTTATTGCTCTTTAGGGCAGGTACCCGTGCCGATGAGGATAGTGTTCAGATCGCCTCGCTGGCCGATCCCGTATTGGAGAAAAAGCTGGGAGAAAATGATGCACGTCAGTTAAGAGAGGATGCCGAATTGGTGGAAGGAGTTTACGGTCCGCTCGATGAAGAGGACTATCTGCAAGCCAAGGTCGCACCCGTTTTCTTTGGAAGTGCCATCAATAATTTTGGGGTTAGAGAGATGCTCGATACATTCATCCGGATTGCGCCCACACCTCGCAGTCGAATGGCTACAACTCGACCGGTAGACGTACAAGAAGATAAGATGAGTGGTTTTGTTTTTAAGATCCATGCTAATCTGGATCCCAAACACCGCGACCGGATTGCTTTTTTCAGGGTCTGCTCTGGTAAATTCGAGCGCAACAAATATTATCATCATGTCCGGTTGGACAAAGATGTACGCTTTAGTAATCCTTACTCTTTTATGGCCAGAGAAAAGAGTATCATCGAAGATGCCTATGCAGGCGACGTGGTAGGCCTTTTCGATACGGGTAATTTTAAGATCGGCGATACCCTGACCGAAGGAGAGGATTTCTATTTTACTGGTATACCTTCTTTTTCACCCGAGATCTTCAAAGAGGTGGTCAATAAGGATCCGCTCAAGACCAAACAGCTCGAAAAGGGGTTATTACAACTTACCGACGAAGGGGTTGCTCAGCTATTTACCCAATTTGGGGGCAATAAAAAGATCATTGGGTGCGTAGGGGAATTACAGTTCGAGGTAATACAATATCGATTATTGCATGAATATGGTGCATCGGTAGTATTTAACTCCATGCCCTTTTATAAGGCTTGTTGGTTAACAGCTGCCGATCCGGCCAAGCTGCTCGATTTTTTGCGCTTTAAGCAAGCTAATGCCGCCGAAGACAAAGATGGTCACCCGGTTTACTTGGCGCAAAGTGAATGGTTCTTGAATACCGAGATATCAAACAATCCCGACATACAATTCCATTTCAGTAGCGAGATTCATAAGTAAGGATTAGCGAATGGGTGCTTGTACGCCCGTATAATTATGCGGGGTAATTTGTTTGAGTTCTTTTTTTACAGCGGATCTTACGGCTAAGCCGTCAATGAATTTATGCAAGGTTTGCTTGGTGATTCGTTGTTGCCCACGGGTGAGGGCCTTGAGCGCCTCATAGGGTTCCGGATAATTTTCGCGACGCAAGATCGTTTGGATCGCCTCTGCCACTACCGCCCAGTTTTGGTCGAGATCTTCGTAGATCTTGGTATCGTTAAGCACTAGTTTATTGATTCCTTTTTCGAGCGAACGCAAGGCGATCAGCGTGTGCGCTACGGGAACACCGATATTGCGCAGCACCGTTGAGTCGGTCAGATCGCGCTGAAGACGAGAAACAGGAAGTTTGGCAGAAAGGTGTTCCAGGAGGGCATTGGCTACACCAAGATTGCCTTCAGCATTTTCAAAGTCGATGGGATTTACCTTGTGGGGCATGGCCGAGGAACCTACTTCGCCCTTTTTGGTCTTTTGTAAAAAGTACTCAAGAGAGATATAAGTCCATATATCCCTTGCAAAGTCAATCAGGATGGTATTGATGCGACGCATAGCATCAAATTGTGCAGCCAATTGGTCGTAATGCTCGATCTGCGTGGTATGCTGTTGTCTGACAAGACCCAATGAGTCGATAAACTCGTTTCCGAATTTGATCCAATTGATATGGGGAAAGGCTACATGATGTGCATTGAAGTTGCCGGTAGCACCACCAAATTTGGCACTAAAGGGCACACCAATGAATTGTTCGATCTGGTTTTGAATCCGCTCTACAAAGACCATGAACTCTTTACCTAATTTAGTAGGGCTGGCAGGTTGACCATGGGTACGGGCCAACATGGGTATATCTATGAAGCGCTCGGCCAATAAACGCAATTCGGTATTGAGATTCAGTAAGGCAGGCAAGTACTCATTTTCCATGGCGTGTTTCCAGGCCAGGGGTATCGCCGTATTGTTGATGTCCTGTGAGGTCAGTCCAAAATGAACCCATTCTCTCAGCGAAGCGGCACCACAGTTATCCAATTCTTGTTTTAGAAAATACTCCACCGCTTTTACATCATGGTTGGTGGTCCTCTCCATTTCTTTGATGGCCATCGCTTGCTCTAAAGTAAACGATTCACTGAGCCGTCTCAGGTGTTGGGCGGGCTTGGCTCCCAGTTTGATGATCTTCTTTTTTTCGAGGAACAATAAATATGCAGCCTCAATGTGGATACGGTATTTAATGAGACCAAATTCAGAGAAATATTCCTTTAATGGCTCCACTTGGGAGTGATAACGGCCATCGACGGGAGATAGTGCGGTGAGTGGGCTATGTTCCATGAATTCTATTGGTTTATGGGCTACCGATCCAGTACCTTTGTGAGCACAAATTTAGTTTAAATTGAAGAAGATACGGGTGGGAATCGTTAACTATCTCAACACGAGACCTTTGCTCTACGGGTTGCAACAAGCTCCCTTTAGTGATCAAATTACCTTATCACTTGGTTATCCTGCTGCGATTGCGTCGGCTCTAAAAAGGGGAGAGCTGGACCTGGGGTTAGTACCAGTTGCCCTCTTAAAGGATGCTCCCGCTCTTCAGCGGGTGGGTTCGCATTGTATCGCCACCCATGGAGAGATCGCCTCCGTTTGTTTGTTCAGTGAGGTACCCCTTGAGCAGATCCAAACTATCTTACTCGATTATCAAAGCCGAACCTCCGTAGCCCTTACTCGAATCCTGGTCAAGCATCATTGGAAATTATCCATACGATTCGCAGAAACGTCCGGGGAGGCGTATTTAAGTGAGATCGGGGGTACCACCGCAGGGTTGATCATTGGAGACAGGGCCCTGGCCTCTCGCGGAAAGTTCAAATTTTTTTATGATCTGGGCTTGGCCTGGAAAGAGTATACGGGTCTTCCATTTGTATTTGCGGCTTGGCTGGCCGCTGTACCTCTTTCCGAAGATTTTTTGGCGGCATTCAACGAGGCCAATCAAAAGGGACTCGATCGGCTGCAAGAAGTACTGGACCTCATAGAGACCCCTGTTCAATACGACCTGTTGCAGTACTTTACTCAAAACGTGGCCTACCAGTGGCAACCGGAGATGGAAGCATCTCTACGCTTATTTTTAGAACGGGCTCAATAGCGTCATCTTGTATCTTTACGATGAATGATCATGCCTTTGCAAACCCCTCAACGCAACCAACGTATTACCCAGTCTGTCATTACCTGGCGTAGCCGTGATTATCTTCATTATGCCCCATTTTGGAAATCGCTTAAGCAGGCCATTGCGGAGTATGGCAGGGGAGAGGTACTGGATATCGGATGTGGCAATAAACCGTATGCTGTTCTTTTTGCCGACCGCGCGAGCCGCTACGTAGGGGTGGATATTGAGCAATCACACTTGCAAAAGGTAGATATCATTTGCCCCGCTACGGATATTCCCCTTCCAGATCATTCGTTCGACACGGTACTTTGTACCCAGACCATTGAGCATGTTTTCGATCACCGACAACTACTTTGCGAGGCGTATCGGTTATTGCGTCCGGGCGGTCACTTGATCTTGTCGGGTCCCTTTTACTGGCCTTTACATGAGGAACCCTATGATTTTTTTCGGTTTACCCGCCATGGTTTTGAGAAATTATTGCTTACTACCGGATTTTCGGTGCTGTCTATTCAAGAAAATGGAGGCAGCTGGGCTTTGGCCGGTCAGGCCCTGATCCACTCGCTATGTCAAAGTAAGATCGGTGTCATCCGGTTTTTGTTCAGCACCTTGCGCTTGTATATCTTGTTTAATCTGATCTTTGGACTCTTGGAAGCTATTGATCATAATCCCATCAGCACCACTAATTATGTGGTGGTGGCCAAAAAGGTATGCTAATAACAATTTACAGGGCTTGCCGATCTGTTTATAGGCGCTATTTAAGTTATCCCCTTGCTACGCGGCATTGCGTGGGGCGCTTACTACGAAAAGGGCTAATCACTCATGTTCATTATAAAAAGGAATCTGTTTATTTTAATTATGGGTCCTCTGCCGGTTTAAGGGCAAGATCCTTTCCTCATAGCGACCTGCATGTCTTACAACAAATTATTCTTGAAGAGGAATATGGTTTCGCCGTTCGTTGGATCAAAGCCAGAGGGCTCGATCAAACTGCGCTACGTATCGTGGACGCTGGCGCCAATGTCGGATATACCTCAATCTATTTCTTGTCGTTCTTTCCGCAAGCCAGTTTGTTAGCCATTGAGCCCGATCCTGCCAATTTTAAGGTGCTGGAGCAAAATCTTTCTTGCAGCGGAGCGGCACAAGTGCCTCGCGCACTGCAAGCGGCCCTGCTGTCTCAATCGGGTCTTTCGGTAATGATCGATCGCCAAGGGGGTGATAAAAAGGATTGGTCTTTTACGGTAAGGCCAAGTACTGCCGTGGAGGGGATACCCAGTGTTTCCGTACAAGACCTATTGCAGCAAACCGGTTGGCCTCAAATAGATGTTTTAAAGATCGATATCGAAGGGAGCGAAGCAGATGTATTTTCCGAGCAGGCCGATCTGCGTTATCTGTCGGTCGTTAGGTTGATCTTGATCGAGATTCATGATGATATGGCCGATCGGAGATTGATCCACCGGCTGCTGATTCAAAATGGGTTTGAAATAGAAGAGAGATCGGAGACTACCTTTGCCATTAATAAAGCCTTTAACTGATCTGATCATGTCGGTTCAAGTATCTGTCATAACGGCCTGCTACAATCATGGTATTTATCTTGATGAGATGGTGGCGAGCGTCCAAGTGGCCCTCCGCGGAATTTCTTATGAGCACATCATAGTCAACGATGGCTCTACCGATCCTTTTACGTTAGAAAGGCTGAAGGCGCTTTCTCAAGAAGGTATCCTTGTTTTAACGCAGTCGAATCAGGGATTGGGAGCGGCTAGAAATACGGGAATAAAAAAGGCGTCCGGTGAATTTATATGGCCACTCGATAGCGATAATAAGTTATGTCCTGATTTTGTACAACAGGCCTTATCCTTTTTTCAACAAGCCCCATCGATCGGTGTTGTTTACGGCGACGCACTTTTGTTTGGAGAAAGATCGGGGTATTCCTCGGTGGGACCTTTTAATTTACAGCGGTTGATGCTCTCCAATTATATCGATGCCTGTGCGCTTTTTCGTCGATCCTGTTGGGAAAAGGTCGGTGGCTACGATGAGCAGCGCGCCATCATGATGTGGTCCGATTGGGATTTTTGGTTGCGGCTGGCCTTTGAGGGGTATCGATACCAATATGTGCCCATGGCGTCATTTTCGTATAGGGTATTGTCTCATTCCATGGTGCATGGGGCTAACCGCGATAGCTACCTAAAGGCAGCAGCTTATTTTTATAAGAAGCACGAATCTTATTTGGGTGATGTCTATCTTTTTACCCGGTTGCACGCGCTCAAAGTAGGATTGGCTAAATATGCGCCTCGTCTCTATCAACTTTGCATTCGGCTTGGACTCATCAAAAATCCGTTTAGTCTTTGGTAATGGTCTCAGTCATCATCATAAATTATAATACCTTTTCGCTTACCACGGCCTGTCTGCGATCTGTATACCTACATACCCGCTCGGTGCCTTTTGAAGTGATCTTGGTGGATAATGCTTCGACCGAGTGCGATCCGGAGGATTTTTTAAAGGAATTTTCCGCTCTCAAGCTTATTAAGAGCAAGACCAATCTGGGTTTCGCCGGTGGTAATAATTTGGGGCTCTCAGCTGCAAGCGGTACGCATTACCTCTTGCTGAACAGCGATACCTTACTAACGGAAGACAGCATCGGCAAGTCCTATGCATTTCTCTTAACGCAGCCCCAGGCGGGTGCGGTGGGCTGTCGCCAGGTTTATCCTGATGGAAAGATCCAGTTTGTGGCCAGGCGCTTTAGATCTATTGGGTGGGAGTGCTTCGATCTGTTCCGTATCTTTTTATATCTGCTGCCCTATGAGAGACGGGCTCACCTGATGTTGGGCCGCTATTTTAAAAATGATGTGACCTGCGAGGCCGATTGGGTCAATGGTGCTTTTTTGTTAATGCCTGCCACCATAGTTCGGTCCCTTCCTGGGCATCAGTTGGATGATCGCTTCTTTATGTATGGAGAGGATGTCTTATGGTGCGAGCAGATCCGCGAGTTGGGATATCATATTTTCTTTTTTGCCGGCACCACCATTATTCATCTAGAGGGGGGTAGTACAGTACCGGCAAAGCAAATGGGGTTAAGAAAAGTTATGATCCGTCACGAAAGGATGATCATGGCTCGTCGTAAGGGCAAGGGCCTTTATTACGCTCTATTTTCGATCATCTATATGGGTAAAGAATATGCCCGATTGCTGATTAAAGGGCTAGTGTTCTTTTGCAGCGGCAAATGGATCCGTTAAATGGGCAAGCAGCCGCTCTGTTATCGATCTCCAATTATAGTAGCTGTAAAATGCGGGGAGTGTCTGAAAGGTTTCCAAGGTCAGTCTGGTTCGAAGGGCTATTATCGCTTGTGCAAATTGGTCCCAATCCAGATCCGGGGTAGTCACTAACAGGGGTTCACATAGGGCTGGCGCCATTCCAATGGCAGCCGTTTTCATTGCTACAACGGGCGTTCCTTGTGCAATGGCTTCGATCATTTTTGTTTTAACGCCGCCTCCCTCTACAACGGGATTGAGCACGATATCAGCTGCTTTTATATAGGACTCTATGCTATCTACAAATCCTGTATAAATGACTCCGGCCGCTCGATAAGAGATTAATTCTTTATCTCTTTTAGGAAGCCCTTTACCACAAACCAGCAGGGTAAATTTTGGTCCGGGATATTTTTGCAAGCGAGGAACTAATTCTTTCAAAATGCCTTTTAGTGCTTTGTAATTGGGCGCATAGTCGAGCGATCCATTAAAAAGCAGGACGGTATTGGTGGCGTCGATGGCATGCTTATCAAGAATTTCCATACGACAGTTGCCTCTGTCCGTGGGGTAGGTATCGATGGATACGCCATAAGGTATATCGATGCAATCTTGGGGGGCGACCTGCCATTGCTCAATAGCAAAGCGCTTATCTTCTGCGGTAATAAAACCGATCTTATCGGCTATAGAGAACGCTTTTTTTTCGTATTGCTTTAGCAGGGGCCACCAGATCTTTCCTACAGAGCGAAATCGCTGGTACTCGATATTATGGGTATGAAGTAAGGTCTTTATACCCGTTTTTTCCTTGATGATCTTGGCTAGCCAACCATAGTAGGGATGCTCCCAAATGATCCAGTCATAGCGGTTTCGCTCAATCAGGTCAATAATCGTGGCCTTGAGGGTAAAGTCAAAGTAGCGAAAAAAAGAATAGGCCAGGGCGGGTAGTAGTCGGTAATGAGGCGATGGCGTATAGGAGGGCTCTTGTGCGGTACTTAAAACCGTAACACTGGCTTGTTGGCCCAGCGCGTCTAAAAATTGAGCAATAAATTTTTGTCCCCCCGAGCGGAAGGGTAAAAACGTATACGGCGCTACGACCAGTATCTTCTGACTCACGCAATATCTTTTTTGTCGGCAGCTGCCTTATAAGAAGGAGCCATGCGTTGGTACAGCGCCATTCCTAGCCCCCCCAGCGTAACCAAGCCAATGAGAATAGAGGACATATACATGAGGGTATTTCCTTTTTTCACAGATGCCGGTTCAAATATGAATTCGATTCGATGGTTACCTGCCGGAACGGGTAAACCTCGTAGTACATAATTTACGTTAACGTAATCGATTTTCTTTCCGTCCAGATACGCATTCCATCCTGCCGGATAATAGATCTCGCTCATCACGGCAAACCGGGGTTTACTGCTGACACTTTCGTAAGTGAGGGTGTCATTATCAAAGCGGCTTAGTTTGATAGAGGCGGTTGTATCGGCCTCATAGACTGTATTGGTAAGCCCTGTCGATCTTTCGGCCAAGGCCGTTGTGCGAAGATCGATCTCACCCAGCGCTTTCAACGAGGCCGCTCTGTTTTCTGTCAGTACAATGCTATCGACAAACCAGCAGTTGCCCATTACCGAATCTCGGTTACTGATCAGCGCGGGTTGATTGGTCCCGGGGTCGTTTACGATCACATATTTTGTATTCAGCATGCTGAGAATGCTAGGATTGATACTAGTCGTAAAATACTTTTCGATCAAGTCTTGATAGATCCTCAGTTTTGCGGCGTGATAGCCTCCAATGGAACGGTGGTGATAAGAGGTAATGGCATCATTGAAGGTGCTGGTAGTAAGATTGAGTACGCGGAAATGCGAATTGCTATCCTTTTTTATTTCCTGGTCGATCGGGCTGGGGGCAAAGTTCTTTTGTTGATAGTCCTCGGCCGAGACGTAGCTTTCTTTAGGGATATATTCATAACTGGTTATGGCTAGCTCCAGTGTAGAGATGATCAGTAGTATCCATATCCATAGTTTACCAACCCAATTTTTTAGATAAAGCCAGATCAATCCCAACAGCACTAAGGCGAGTAAGAGAGCTCTGAGAAAGGATACGCCGAACATGCCTCTTCTCTCTTGCTCCAAGCTATTTACGATGAGCTGTCCAAATTCATCGGAACCGTTAGCGGTGTAGCTAGCCAGTAGTTGAGCATCAATAGGAGCTCCATAGTCTTGGAGTAGCCATACCACGAACAACACACTGAATAAACTACCCAGGGGAATGAGTATTTTTTTTGAGAAGAGTTCTCCGGGTCGTCCTTGTTGGTTAAGAAGATGGGTGAGCCCCAATACGGCTGCTACAGATAGGCATAGTTGTGGTATTACCTGGGCCATCGATGGCGCTCGGAACTTATTGAATAAGGGTAAATAGTCGAATAGAAAAAGATTGAAGCCGGCGAAGTTTTTACCCCACGAAATAAAGATTCCCAAGAGGGTGGCGGCCAGCAAGGCCCAGCGAAGGGGGCCTTTCGTTAGGCAAAGTCCCAATACCCCTAAAATAAAAATGGTAACGCCCAGGTAAGCAGGACCTGCGGTATAGGGCAACGCTCCCCAATATTGAGGAAGGCTTTGTGCCAGTTGCTCTGCATTATTTTCAGGGATTCCTTTCTCGATCAAATTTTTTGCTATCGTGGAACCTTCTTTAAAGTAGCGACTATTTCCACCTCCATATGCATTTGGGAGTAAGAGTGTAAAACTCTCAGCAGGGGACAGGGAGTATTCAAAAGCATAGGAGGTATCCAGTCCCGTTGTTTTTGCAAGGGTGATGTTCCCGTTATTATCTATAGAGAGATCTTTCCCTCCCCGCATGGTGTAACGGCTGTATTCTGCACTTGTCAATAAGATCAGGGCATTGCCTCCAATGGCCAGGCCCCCTGCGGTGAGCGCGATAGCGGCCGATAGGAAAAGGTGTTTCCATTCGCCCCGACGTATCCAGTCAATGGCATAGGCGATCGTAATCAGTAGGGCAATCAAAAAAAAGTAATACGTTATTTGGAGGTGATTGGCTGCCAGTAACAGATAGGCTCCAAGGGTAGACACGCTAAGTCCCAACCAGTATTTCTTTTGATAGGTAAGCAGTAATCCGGCTAGCAATAATGGCATAAAAGCGGTGGCAATCATTTGCGTTTCGTGTCCGGCTACAATAATTACCGCATTGTAGGTAGAGAGGGCATAGCCGGTAGCGACCAATGCAGCCACCAGGGGTTTGGCTCTGAGTACCAGGGCCAATAGATAAAAACACAAGCATGCCAAAAAGAAAAAGTTCATTGGTTTGGGAAGCCCCAGCATGGTTATAGCAGTCAGATTGGGTAATACGGATTGGCCCTCCATCGCAACTTGGTAATTGGGCATTCCGCTAAAAAGATTCGGGTTCCAGAGAGGAAAATGACCTTTCGCTTCTTTGTACTCAAATGAATTCTGCGCCATTCCTTTCCAGCTCACATTATCATGCTGGTCTAACTTATCGCCTCTAAAGGCTGGCCAGCTAAGGCTGGCAGATACCGCAATAAAAAAAAGGATTGCCAACAAGTGAGATATTGCTTTTTCAAGAAAGGGTTGCATCAGAAGCTGATTTTAGCAACAAAATAATGCTATTTTCATGGATAAGTAAAACCCTGGTATGGTACGATCCATTCTTTCGAACAAGGCTAATCGGCTCTTTCTGATCTTAGGTGGGTTTTTTATAGCTAACGCACTGATCGCTGAGATCATTGGCGTCAAGATCTTTTCGCTGGAACAAACCCTGGGATTTTCTCCAATCTCCCTCTCCATTTTTGGAAATGAGCTTTCTTTTAATCTCACAGCAGGGGTGCTCCTATGGCCTGTGGTCTTTATTATGACAGACCTGATCAATGAATATTATGGACCACGCGGGGTGCGTTTTTTGTCTTGGCTTACCGCCGGATTGATCGCTTTTGCCTTTATTATTTTTATGGGGGCTATTCATCTGTCGCCTGCTTCTTTTTTTATTAGCAGCAAGCAGGGTAGTGGTGTTCCCGATATGCAAGTGGCGTATACGAGTGTGCTGGGGCAAGGTAGTTTTATTATCATTGGCTCTCTAACGGCTTTTTTGGTGGGCCAATTGGTAGATGTACTGGTGTTTCATCGTATAAAAAAATGGACGGGCGAAAAGTATATTTGGCTAAGGGCTACCGGTTCAACACTGGTCTCTCAGTTTCTGGACAGTTTTGTGGTGTTGTTCATTGCCTTTTATGTGGGCACCAGGGTTAATGCCCAGCCAGGTGATTTCCAGTGGCCATTCCATTTGTTTTTGGCCGTGGGCATCGTTAACTATTGCTATAAGTTCGTGGTGGCCATTTTACTGACTCCGGTCATTTATGGGGTGCATGCACTTATCGAAAAGTACTTGGGAAAGGAACTGGCTGCTTCCATGAAGGAAGAGGCCATGCGACAATAATGAATCAAGGTTTTCGAAGTTGCGCCGCTACGATCTTATCGATCGGCAAACTCAATGCCTCTGGGCCAAACTCACTCCAATGGACAAACCGAAAGGCTTCGGTCTGTTTTGTTTCTCTGTAGCGAACCAATTCTCCTTCATCAAAGTCAAATGGCTTTTTCTTTAGCCTAACAGCAAACTCCTCTTCTGGCTGTACTGCATAGTAAATAGAAATGATCTGGTGCGCCGGGTTAAAGGCCGAGCGTTGAAAATAATCCGTGGTGTAGATATGCTCCTTGACCGACACGCGAAGATTCATCTCTTCCATAAATTCACGGGCAAGACAATCTCTGGTCCCTTCTCCAAATTCCAATCCGCCTCCAGGAAATTTCGTGAATCGGTCTTCTCTGATCCATTCGTCACTGACCAAGACGCCTCGTTGCGGATCTTGTAAAATGCCATACACTCGAATGGTAAATTTTTTCATGCTGTCGATCCTTTGATGAGAAAAGAAGTCTCAAATACAAACGCTGCCGGGCCGCAAAGAATAATATCTTCAAAACGGGCCTCTTTCTTTGTATAGTGGACCGAGAGTAGACCTCCTTTTGTAACCACGGTAAACTGGTAAGCTCCCTCCGCCGAGGGGGCACAAGCAATGGCTGCCGCCACAGCCCCTGTTCCGCAAGAATAGGTTTCGTCCTCTACGCCTCGCTCATAGGTTCGTAGTTCGATCTGGTCATCTGCCGGGGTTCGCTGCATAAAATTGACATTGATCCCATTTTCTTGATAGGGTTGAGTCTGTCGAATCTTTTTTCCCAACGAGACCACATCGGTATTCGCCAGATCGGTGACACTCACCACAAGATGGGGCGATCCGGTATTCAACTCCACAAATTCGGAATGCAAGGTGATCTTCTCCACATCGCGCATACGCAACCAAACCTCCCCTTTCTCTGTTATCCCCGCTTGGTGCAGACCATCTGCTGCTTCGAACGAAACTGTCTGACGCACGATTCCCAAAGAGGCAGCGAAACGTACGATGCACCGGGCACCATTACCGCAAAAACTGCCCGGTCTTCCATCGGCATTAAAGTACTTCATACTAAAATCGGCAAGGGAGCTTTGCTCTAGTAAGATTAGTCCATCGGCACCAATACCAAAGCGACGATCGCAAAGACCAGCGATGGATTCTTGCGTCAGCAAATTGTATGAACTACTCCGATTATCGGCAAGTAAGAAGTCGTTGCCGGCTCCTTGGTATTTAAGAAAGGGTAAACTACTCATATGGCATCTGCAAAGGTCCGCAGAAAGCGTTGGATCAAATTTTCTACGGCCCCATTCACGTCTTCCGAAAAAGTTTGACTCACCCTATTAGCAACAACTGCATTGAGCGCCAGACAGCGATGCCCCAGCAATCGCCCCAATCCATAGAGAGCTGAGGTCTCCATTTCCATATTGGTAATTCGGTGGGAGCCGTGCTGAAACTGAGAGAGACTGTCGATGAATCCGGGATGTTTGAGTCCTAGTCGTACAACGCGTCCCTGGGGGCCATAAAAACCGGGGGCTGTTATGGTGATCCCGGCAGGGATATCCTTGGTAAATAAAGACAAGAGCGATGGAGCAGCACTACTCAGGTAGGGCATGGCCGAAAAATGGTGAAACTGAGTAAAGGTGCAAAATGCATCGAGTAAGGTCGTCTCTTCGGCCGTAGGCTCCATTCTGTAGTAATGTAGCAGGTTATCGATCCCCAATCCATGCGTAGAAGCAACCAGCGCATTTACCGGAATATCTTTTTGTAAGGAGCCCGTTGTACCGAGTCGGATGATATTTAATTTGCTTAACTCTTTTTTGGGTAGCCGCGTGCTCAGGTCAATATTGACCAATGCATCTAGCTCGTTCATTACAATATCGATGTTGTCGGGGCCGATTCCCGATGATATTACGGTGATCCTTTTTTGGCCAATGCGGCCTGTATGCGTTACGAACTCACGATGTTCTTGCCTGCATTCTATCTGGTCAAAATATTTGCTGACCTTGGCCACCCGTCCGGGATCACCCACCGTGATAACGGTAGGGGCTAACTCTTCGGGTCGAAGATCAAGGTGATAAACAGCACCACGTGCGTTAATGATAAGTTCGGAGGGCGCGATAGGCTTCATTGATGTCAAAAATAGTGCTTATTTTCGCAGCGATCTTTAACGGGTCCTGTGGCCGAGTGGCTAGGCAGAGCTCTGCAAAAGCTCCTACAGCGGTTCGAATCCGCTCGGGACCTCGATCTTACCCCCGGCAACAGCTTGTTGACCGGGGGTTTTGTTAGGCCTTAGTCTGCCGGCTTGGTTGTAAATTTGTGGATCATGTTGACTAGCGAAGAGAAGGGTTTTATGGAGTACTGGGCTCATCACCGGCTGCAAAAACAAAAAGCATTCAAGCAACTTTATGTAGGTCTTCCGTTGGCCTTGGCCTTGGTGGGGGGCATTGCGGTTACTTTATTTTCTGGTTGGTACACGCGTGCGCAGATGGTACTATTTAGAGAAAGTGCCTCTTTGATCATTGTGCTGCTGGTGGCTGCCGTGGCGATGACTATCTTTATGATCCTTTTTTCGGCTCGCCATCGATGGGATCTCAATGAGCAGCGGTATCAGGAACTGATGCAGCGAAACAACGAGGAACCTGGTCAAAAAAATACCGATCAATAATTTTTCATCCTGCTTAAATACCCTTTAAAATGAATAGGCTTCGATCGATCTTTTTCTGTTCTTGTCTTTTGTTACTAGCCGGTTGTGTAAAGGATAAAACCTGTGTGCCCAAGACGGTAGCCAGTGAGCAAGCAACCATGCAAAGTTTTGCCTCCGCCAATGGGATGGTGGTTCAGGCACATCCCAGTGGCATGTTGTATCAAATTGTAAGTTCCGGAAACGGGGCTACGGCCAGTCTGTCTTCTCTGGTATCGGTTCGGTATACCGGAAAACTCATGAATGGAACTGTTTTTGATTCTCGCACTACTACTCCTGCCGAATTTACCTTGGGTCAGGTGATTACGGGCTGGCAATTGGGTGTGCCCTTAATACAGAAGGGAGGAAAGATCCGACTGATCATCCCTTCTTCACTGGCCTATGGCTGCACGGCAACAGGTCCCATACCGGCCGACGCCGTACTCTTTTTTGAAATTGAATTAGTAGACGTCAGATAGTCTTATGCCTTTTGAAGCTATTTCAACTTTTGATATTTTCAAGATCGGCATCGGTCCTTCCAGTTCGCATACGCTGGGCCCCTGGCGAGCGGCGTTGCGCTTTTTAGATGAGTTACGGGCTGCCGATGAGCTCTCTTCCGTTACCGGGGTGCGCGTGCTGCTTTATGGCTCCCTGGCTAAAACCGGTAAGGGACATGGTACGGATATAGCTGTGCAGCTAGGTCTTTCAGGCGAAGACCCGGTACACTTTCCCATTGATCAGATCGAACCCACCTTAAAGACCCTTGCCAATACGAACCGACTTTTACTGGGAAAAACGCATGAGATCGAATTTGATCCTCGAGAGGATATAGAATTTTTGATCACCGAAACACTTCCTTTTCATTCCAATGGAATTAGTTTCTTAGCCACGCTTTCAAATGGGGCTAACCGAGCCGCTACCTTTTATTCGGTGGGGGGTGGTTTTGTCGTAAAGGAAGCCGAATCATCCGCTGCTACATCGACTATCGAGCTTCCATTTCCCATCAACAATGCGGCCGACCTGCAACATTGGTGTATTAAAACAGGGTTGTCCATACACGAGATCGTACTCGAAAATGAAACGGCCTGGCGAGCCGAGACCCTCACCCGATCAAAGGCGATGGAGATCTGGACCGTTATGCAAGATTGTATTTTCAGAGGATGTCATACGGCCGGTGTCCTCCCCGGTGGATTAGAAGTGAATCGCAGAGCCGCTGACCTGAATAAAAAATTACTGCCCGCAGCGACATCCTATCAAAATAAAAATGAATGGGTAAGGGCTATCCGCTCGGGAGGGAACGACTTTAAATATATCCTCGACTGGGTAAGTTGTTTTGCCTTGGCCGTGAACGAAGAAAATGCCGCTTTTGGAAGAGTGGTTACGGCTCCTACCAATGGAGCGGCAGGTGTTATTCCGGCCGTTCTACAGTACTTTATTTGTTTTTGTAATGGGGAGCAAGAGGAGAAGATCTTATCCTTTTTATTGACCGCTGCACAGATCGGCAGTCTCTTTAAAAAAGGGGCCACTTTATCAGCTGCTATGGGAGGTTGTCAAGCCGAAATAGGAGTCTCTTCTGCTATGGCAGCGGCCGGACTGACCGAAGCGTTAGGAGGTACACAGCGACAAGTATTAATGGCGGCAGAAATTGCCATGGAACATCATCTGGGCCTTACTTGTGATCCCATCGGAGGATTAGTGCAGGTCCCTTGCATTGAACGTAACACCATGGGGGCGATCAAGGCCATCACGGCCTCTCAGTTGGCACTGCAAAGTGCTCCCGATCTGGCCAAGGTATCACTCGATGCGGTCATTAAGACCATGTGGGCTACTGCGCAAGACATGAACCATAAATATAAAGAAACCGCCGACGGCGGTCTGGCCATCAATGTACCCCTGAGTTTGCCGGAGTGCTAAAATCATTGAGTACGTTATACAGCGTATCTCTTTCTATGGGATCTCTTTTAGCTTGTTTTATCAGATGCACCAATTGTTCCGTGGTCAGGGTAGGGTGCTGTTCTTCGGATCCGGCCATGCTGTAAATTTTGGTACTGTCATCGATAGTACCATCGATATCATCTACTCCAAACGATAAGGAAAGCTGGGCATTTTGTCGGCCCAGCATGGGCCAGTATGATTTCAGGTGAGGAAAATTATCAAGATAAATACGCGCAATCGCATACAGTCGCATATCCTCGATCAAAGTACTTTCGGATACATGACTCATGTCGTTATCCTTATTGCGAAATTTTAGCGGAATAAATGTATTGAAGCCTCGGGTTTGGTCTTGAAGGGCGCGTAGTCTTCGCATATGATCAATACGGTCTTCGAATGATTCAATATGACCATAGAGCATGGTGGCGTTCGAAGGTAATCCCATCTCGTGCGCGGCGCGGTGTATGGTGAGCCATCCTTCCGCATCGACCTTGTCCGCACAGATCTGCTCTCTGATCCTAGGGGCAAAGATCTCGGCGCCGCCCCCGGGGATGGAATCAAGTCCGGCCTCTATCAGCCGCTTGAGCCCTTCTTGCACGCTTACTTTGGCCTTACGGAACATGTAGTCGTATTCCACGGCCGTAAAGGCTTTAATATGTAACGAAGGCCGATGTGCTTTAATAGCGCGAAGTAGTTCGCTGAAAAAAGCCAGGTCCATCTTGGGGTGAACACCTCCTACAATATGCACTTCGGTAACCGGCTTACCATCATAGCGTTTTACTAGGTGGAGCATCTGCTCGATGCTGAGTTCCCAACCCTCTTCACGGTGGGCATAGAGCTTGCTATAGGCGCAGAACTGACAGCTGAACACACAGACATTGGTAGGTTCAATGTGGAAATTTCGGTTAAAGAAGACCTTATTTCCATGTAGTCGCTCTTTGATCTCGTTGGCAAGGGTGCCTACCAATCCCAGACTGGCTTGCTCAAATAAGGTCAGGCATTCCGAATCACTTATGCGCTCTCCCGCTCTTACTTTGCTGACAATGGTGCGAAGGGCGGGAGCGATATTTTCAGGTATGTTCATAGGAGAATTTCAGCTCGGCGGCAAAGGTAAGTCGAAATGTGCAGCAAGCCGGGTACTGTTTCTGGTTGCATTAAAAATCCCTATCTTTCCCTTCACCAAACCATAGCTTCGGATGGAACGATTTCAAGGAATTATCGGCGTTATCTTGATACTGGGGATCGCCTTTTTGTTTTCGAACAATAAAAAGCGCATCAATTATCGATTGGTCATTACGGGTATACTGTTGCAACTGGGGATTGCCTTGTTGATCTTTAAGGTCGGGCCTGTCCAGTGGTTCTTTCAACAACTAGGGAAGGGGATCGGCAAATTAGAGCAGTTCTCTAAGGCCGGGGTCGATTTTGTGTATGGTGGTGTCGCTACCATCGGAGCCAATGGCAGCGCTCAAAATTATCGGGCGCCCGATTCTTTTGTCTTTGCCTTTAATGTAACGGCTACTATTGTGCTGGTTTGTGCACTGGTAGCTGTGTTCTATCATATAGGCTTAATGCAGCGTCTGGTATCGATCATAGCGCGAGCCATGAATTGGATTATGCGAGTGAGTGGGGCAGAGGCGCTCAGTAATGTAGCCAGTGCGTTTGTAGGACAGGTAGAAGCGCAAGTAATGATCAGGCCTTATTTACCTTCTATGACAAAGAGTGAATTGCTATCCAGCATGAGTGGTAGTCTGGCTTGTATTGCCGGAGGTATCCTGATCGTTTATGCCAATATGGGCGCAAAGGCGGGTATGGACCTGGCCCCTACCTTGATCATGGCCAGCTTAATGGCTGCTCCAGGGGCCTTAGTGATCTCTAAGATCGTTTTTCCGGAGACCGAAGAAAGCCAAACCATGGGTAAGGTAAAACTAGAGGTAAAGAGTAATTATGTGAATGTGATCGATGCTATTTCGCATGGCGCGGGCGATGGCTTTAAAATTGCGATGAATGTAATTGCCATGCTCATCGGATTTATTGCCGTTATTACACTTTTAGATTGGACGCTGTTGAAGTTGGGCCATCTATTTGCCCCAACCTTCGATCTTAGTCTTAATTGGATCTTTGCAAAATTGTTCTACCCATTTGCCTGGGCCATGGGTATTCCCGCGGTTGATGTCGATGCGGCGGCTACCTTGCTTGGCCAAAAGCTTACCATCAATGAATTTGTGGCCTTTTCGAACCTGACCAGCAAAGCCATCCCCATTACCACGCAAAAAGGACTGCTGATCATTAGCATCGCCATCTGTGGATTCGCCAATTTCAGTTCCGTAGGGATGCAAATCGGTGGTATCGGGGCCTTAGCACCCGAGCGAAGAGGCGACTTGGCCAAATTGGGTTTAAAGGCCCTGCTTTGCGGAACGCTTGCCTCTTATCTCTCCGCCTCTATAGCGGGCATGCTGATGTGATAGGATGCTAAGCTCCTTTTTTAGGTGTAGTGCAGTCAAAAATTCGATGGGTGGATCAGAGGTGCGACTCGATCTTTTTTACAAAATTCGCCTTGGGTTGTGCGCCTACCAATTTATCGACGACTTGTCCGTTTTTGATAAATAAGATCGCTGGAATAGAGGTGATCCCATAATTCATAGAGACTTCGGGATTATGATCGACATTGAGCTTGCCGACATTTACCTTTCCATCATACTCTTTTGACAATTCTTCAATAACCGGACCGATGGCTCGGCAAGGGCCGCACCATTCCGCCCAAAAATCAACTAGGGATAATTTATTGGAGTCTAGTACTTCGCTTTTGAAATTCTGGTCGGTAAATTCTTTTGCCATGATTATTTTTTTAGAAGAGTTGCAAATTTAGTTCCACCGGCTTTATTCCAGTCCTGTTGGCATTGATTGTGCAAAAGTTGTCAGACTAAACGGCTTGGACCAGCAGTCCGATCCCCTGTGTGGTTTCCAGATACTGTACGAGTTCCGGGTTCATCTCTATGCCATATGATGTTGCTATTAGATTGACCTTCATTTTTTTATGGAGATCATTGAGAATTAATTTAAATGTTGTTTTTCCCGGATTTTTCTTAAGGTTCTTTTCAAAAAAGCGGATCATCTCCTCACTAATATCCTGGGGTTGTATTTCGATGGTCAGCGACTTTGTCATATTGGCCAGTATGGTTTCGGCCAGGGTAACGCCATTAAGTTTGAACTCGTATTCGTTTCGGTTAAATCGCTGCTTGAGAAATCCCGTAATCAAGACCGAGCTCCCAGGTTGCAGTATGGGGGACAAGCGGAGGTAGTCGTTGCTAAACAGAGGAAATTCGAGTTTTCCGGAATAGTCCTCTATTATGAAATTACCATATTTGTTTCCGCTCTTGGCAATTCGGTGCTGTGCATCAGTTACCAGTCCTACCAGACGAAACGCCACGCCGGGATTAGGTTGTTGCGAAATGGTATCTCTGAATTCATTGAAAACCCGGATGGGTGTTATTCCATAGTGCTTGATCTCGAAGCGGTAATTATCAAGGGGATGTCCGCTCAGGTAAATACCGGCTACTTCTTTTTCGTGTTCCAGTTGTATGACCAGGGGCCAGGGCGTCACCTCGCTGATACGGGGCGGCGGAATTTCCATGGTCACCGTTAGTTCCCCAAAGAGGGTGTTAGCCGATGCGGCTTGCTGCTGGCTCATTACCTGGCCATATTTCATGATCTTCTCCAGCCCGTTTACTTGCTCTCCATCGGGAATGGTAAAATACTGTGCGCGGTGTAGTTCGGGAAAGCAGTCAAATCCTCCGGCATACGCTAGGCTCTCCAGTGTTCTCTTATTGACGGTCCGTTGGTTTACCCGTTTTATAAAGTCGAATACGTTTTTGTATTGCCCTCCTTTTTTACGCTCATCGATAATGCTCTCTACGGCGGCTTCGCCTACCCCCTTTAATCCGCCCAGTCCAAAGCGGATCTCCCCCTTGCTATTGACGGCAAATCCTTTAAGGGATTCGTTGATGTCCGGTCCCAGCACTTTTATGCCCATGCGTTTACACTCTTCCATAAAGAAGGTGATCTTCTCGATACTGCCCGCGTTGTTGAGCACTGCCGACATGTAGGCCGCCGGATAATGCGCTTTTAAATAAGCAGTCTGGTAGGCGACATAGGCATAGCAAGTAGAGTGCGATTTGTTGAAGGCGTATTGGGCAAAGGCTTCCCAATCGGTCCAGATCTTTTCGAGTCGTTCGGCCGGTAGCAAATTACGGGTAGCTCCCTCGATAAATTGTTTCTTCATCTTATCGAGTGTCTCCCGATTCTTCTTTCCCATGGCCTTTCGTAGCACATCCGCATCACCTTTACTGAAGCCGGCCAGTTTTTGGGCCAGCAGCATCACTTGCTCTTGGTACACCGTGATTCCATAGGTCTCCTCCAAGAACTCGCTCATCTCGGGAAGGTCATAACTGATCGCCTCTCGTCCATGTTTGCGGCCAATGTAATTAGGGATGTATGCCATCGGGCCCGGCCGATAAAGAGCGTTCATCGCAATGAGATCGCCGAATTTATCAGGCTTTAGTTCGCGCAAGTATTTTTGCATGCCCGGACTTTCGAACTGAAATGTTCCAATGGTGGCCCCTTGTTGATACAACTCAAAGGTCTTGGCATCGTCGAGCGGTATCGTATCGATATCGATCTCTACATCGTGTAATTGTTTGATCAACGCCAGCGCATGCTTGATTATGGAGAGGGTCTTGAGTCCCAAAAAGTCCATCTTGATGATGCCGGCACTTTCTATATCTTCTCCCTCGATTTGGGTTACCCAAAGGGGGGAATCCTTTGCGGTAGCCACGGGGATCAGATCGGTCAAGTCTTGCGGGGCTATTATGATACCGGCCGCATGAATACCGGTGCTACGAATCGACCCTTCGAGACGTTCAGCTTCGTGCAAGACTTTGGAAGCCGGTGTCTCTTTTTGTTTATAAAGATCTCTTAGCGTTTTTACATTCTCCAGATCGTCATTGGCCAATCCATCTTTTTCTTCGAGCGATTTTTCTCCATCCTTGGTTTTCATTGGAGCATGTAGCACCCGACGCAATTCAATGCCCGGTTTGTCCGGAACCAATTTAGCCAGCGCGTTCGCTTCCGGAAGCGGCAGATCCATTACGCGGGCAACGTCCTTGATACTCATTTTGGCCGCCATGGTGCCATAGGTAATGATCTGGGCCACCTGGTTCTTTCCGTATTTTTCGACTACATAATCGATCACTTTTTGCCGGCCCTCATCATCAAAGTCGGTGTCGATATCTGGCATTGATTTTCTGTCGGGATTCAAGAATCGCTCGAACAGTAAATTGTACTTGATGGGATCGATATTGGTAATGCCAATGCAGTAAGCCACCACCGATCCGGCGGCCGATCCGCGCCCGGGTCCTATAAAGACGCCCTTTTCTCTTCCGGCTCTGATAAAATCACTTACGATCAGAAAGTAGCCGGCAAAGCCCATCATCTTGATGGTAAAGAGTTCGAATTCGATCCTTTCCTTTACTTCTTCTGTAAGGGTCTGGTATCGGTTCTCGGCCCCCTCCCATGTTAAATGCCGCAGGTATTCCCATTGGTTCTGTGATTCGGCCGATACTTTGTATTTGCCAATGGTCTCCTCCTTGGTATGTATTTGAAAACGTTTGGCCACGGGGAAGTTGGGCAATAAGATATCGCGTGTCAAATTCAACGGCTCGATCTTTCCAACGATCTCATTGGTATTGTCGATCGCCTCGGGCAGGTCAACAAAGGCTTGTTGCATCTGCGCACTCGTTTTAAAGAAGAACTGGTCGTTTGGGAAGGCAAATCGTTTGTTGCGAACATTCACGTCATCGTCGGTCATCTCCCGCAGGGCAGGGGTCGATTGTTTTTCGCCCGTATTGATGCAAAGTAAGATGTCATGCGCGTTAAAATCATCTTGTTCCACATAGTGGCTATCGTTACTGGCAATGATCTTGACCTGGTAGCGTCGCGCCCATTTAATGAGAATGTCATTGACCTTGTCTTGCTCGGCCATGCCATGTCGTTGTAGCTCGACATAGAAGTCTTGCTGAAAAATATTCAACCACCAACGAAATTCATTTTCGGCCTCTTCTTCGCCTTTGTTCAGTATCGCTTGTGGTATGGCGGCTCCCAGACAACAGGTGGTGGCAATCAGCCCCTCAGCATATTTTACGATCAGCTCTTTGTCAATGCGCGGGTACTTGCCATACATCCCTTCTACATAGCCCAGCGAGGTTAGCTTGATCAGGTGCTGGTATCCTATTTCGTTCTTGGCTAGTAATATTTGATGAAAGCGTTTGTCTTTTTGGTCTTTGGTAAATGTCTTTTGATGCCGGTTTTCGGTAACATAAAACTCACAGCCGACAATGGGCTTCACTTTCAGATTACCGTTTGAGTCTTTATTACGATGTGCTTCGGCGACAAACTCAAAGACACCGAACATATTTCCATGGTCACTGATCGCCAGACCGGGCATACCATCGGCCATTGCTTTTTTGTAAAGAGCGGGAATGGAGGCGGCTCCGTCGAGTAGCGAATACTGGGTATGAACATGCAGGTGAGAGAAGGTCATAGAAGGTCAATAATAGGCAAATTAGTTACCTTTGCAAAATTCCTGTTTGTTGATTTGCGTACCTATTTTCTCGTATATAAATTTTGGGCAATAGCCATCGTATTGCTGCTCAGTAGTTGCTCGGTATTATCCACATTTACGAAGCCAACCCGCTCAGCCCATTCCGGGCAGACGGCTATTTCGTCTCCTGCTTTTTTGCCTGCTATCGCGGTAGACAAGCCAGCTGGCTCAGGCGATCGCACGGCTCGAAATAATAAAATGACTTCTACGTCTGCTACTACGCCCACTACGCCCGTGCTCTCCAAAAGTGTGCCGATCCAATCCATTCCTGTTCAATTTTCGCTTTCGCCGATCGAAGCCGCTTCTTCCCTACAGCTTAAGTATGCTGTCTTGCTCGATACGGAAGTAGAAAGCTTACCGGCTTCCGAATTATTGGAGCAGATCGATCCTTGGATGGGGGTGCCTTATCGCTCGGGGGGAACCAGTAAGACAGGGGTAGATTGCTCCGCCTTTACCATGCAGGTATTGGATCAATGCTGTGGGCGGAAATTGCCACGCACCTCCAAGCAGCAATACGCTGTTTGCGAGCCGGCTGACTTGAGCACATTATTAAGCGGCGACCTGCTCTTTTTCGCTACCCGCGGAAAGACAGTTTCGCATGTTGGTATCTATTTGGGGAATGGAAAATTTGCACACGCTTCGGTCAGTAGCGGTGTTACCGTCAGCGATATGTCAGATCCCTATTATCAAAAGAGATTTATCTCGGCCGGGCGTATTCCGGTAGCGTCCGCTCAGTGAAAATAGAGGGGATATCAAGAGAATCTTTTTCGCATGGCATTTACCCAGTTGGTCCACTCCGGAATAAGTCGAAGAAAGTATGCACCGGCCAGGTACATCAAAATAAAGAAGAAGCTTCTTCCTACGAGCGCTGTCCAACCGCTTAGTGCGCTAAATAGAAAATGACAAGTAGCCCAGCAACTTGCCATCAGCAATAGAGTAAAGAAGGTTTTAGCAGAGAAAGGTTGCAACTTGAACGTTTTCCAGAGAAATAATAACCGAAACAGGTTGTAACAGCCGATCGAGATCAGTTGAGCCAGTGCCGTTCCGGTAATGCCATATTTTTTGGTGAGTCCATAACTGAGTGGTAGCATGACAGCCAGCAAGATGATTCCGCTCAAAAATTCGAAACGCCAACGGGGCGAAGTAACGATGATCTGGGAGTTCACCCCAGTGCCCATGTCAATCAAGCGTGTTATCCCTAACAAGATCAAAACGGTAAAGCCCTCGAGGTAAATCGACTTGAGTCCAAAACTAATTACCGCATCGGAATAATTGATCAACAATAGCATCAGTAATCCTCCACCGGCGAATAGCAAGTACAGAGAAGATTGGCGATAGAGCGTTGCGATGGTAGCGACATCTTTTTGTTTCCAGGCCGTGGACAGGGGAGCAATAGCAGCGGCTACCACTCCTCGCTGTGGAACCTGTATCAGGGATGCCATGTTTTGCGCCAGCGAATACAAGGCTACCATTGCCATGGCATTGGTCAGCACCGAGGCGATCAGGATGGTGTCGAATACTTGGGCAAGCGTAAAGATCAGGGTGCCACCATAGGTAAAAGCCGTATAGCGTAGAATGGGTTTTCTAAGGCGGAAGCTTAATGGGCTGAACGGTATCGCAAACGGAGCTTGTTTTCTATACAGTAAGACCAGCAAGAGCAATAGGGCAATAAAGGGATAACTGAAGGCAAACAGTTTTATAAAAGCGTCAAAGCTGTTTAAATGGCCCAGCGCGTAGGCGCCGATCAATAGCAAAACAAAAAGTCTCCAGCCGGCCTCTTTGATAAAGTGACTTGTTGCCGCACGCTGTTGTTGCCAGTTCCATGCTTCTAAGATCGTAAACAGCAAGAGCCCTGCTCCCAACGCAAATGTCCAATAGTAATAATTGACCAATTGCGGCGCATTAGTGGCATATTTTCTGATCACCAAGGGTTCTATCCAATAGCCAATGGTCATGGCAACAAGGCATCCCATCGCTCCCAACAACAGGGCTAATGTTAATTGATCGTTTCTTTTATAGCCAAGACGATCGCGATAGTACGGATAGAACTTATAAATAAAATAGGGGGCACCCAAGTTGGCAGCGGCCGCTAATAAGGTGGCAATGGCAATAAAGGCATTGTAGAGTCCAAATTCTTCATCGGTAAAAAGACCCTGCTTGGTAAAAAGGTAGGTATTGAGTAGTCCCACCGCAAAGCCGGCATAAATGACCAGGGTAGACAGGATGCTTTGCTTGCGAATCAAACTCATTAGGTAAAGATACTATCTGTACATTCAATTGACGCGTCGTAGCGTCCAGTAGTAATTACCATCCAATAGCTGTACGTCTTTATCCGGGTTTCCGGGCCAGGTGGTCCATTGGGTAGAAAGGGTTAGTTGCTGCTCTCCCCAGCGAACCGGCATCTGGAATTGATCAATGCAATTTTGAAAGCGAAATTTGATCTGCCCCTGGGTCTGTTGATATTCCAATACCGGGATGGTGGTACTGCGCAGGTACTGATCGAAGATCACGGAAAAGTCTCTTTTGGCCTTTGTAGAGATATAGGATTCTACATCTTTGGTATCGACGGTACGATGCCGGAAGTCTCGGTTCAACCCCAGCAGGATAGACCGGAATAATGAATCATTTCCGATCATTTCTCTGATATGATGTAGCAAGCCTGCTCCTTTGTTATACATATCTCCGCTACCTTCTTGGTTCACACCGTAATCCCCAATTAGAGGCTTGTCGTTTCGTATGTTCTTGCGCACCCCTCGACAATACTCGTCTGCTGCTTTTTTCCCATAGTGATAATCAATAAAGAGAACTTCTGAGTACATCGTAAAGCCTTCGTGTACCCACATATCGGCAATATCGTTAGTGGTAATATTATTGGCAAACCATTCGTGGCCGCTTTCGTGAATAATGATATAATCCCAGTCTTTGCCCCAACCACTGCCGGAAAGATCTCGGCCTCGATACCCATTTTTAAATCCATTGCCATAGGCGATCGCACTTTGGTGCTCCATCCCTAAATGCGAAGATTCTACAAGTTTGTATCCATCCTCATAAAAGGGGTAGGGGCCGAACCAGTATTCAAAGGCCTTGAGCATGCGGGGCACGTCACGTCCAAACGAGGGTTTGGCTTTTTCTAAATCATAATCCAACACCCAGTAGTCTAGATCGAGTGGCGTTGGTAAAACACCATTGTACTGATCCTTCCAGTGAACATATTTCCCGATGTACGGAACCAGATTATAATTGTTGATGGGGTTCACTACTTGCCATTTAAAAGTTCGGCTTCCTGGTTTATCCGCCGTCTCACTGACCAACCTGCCGTTGGCTACGGCAACTAGCGTATCCGGAACGGTCACTGATAGGATAGCACCCCGATCAGGTTCATCACTTTGGTGATCTTTGCAAGGATACCACACACTGGCACCTAATCCCTGGCAGGCCACCGTCATCCAAGGTCTTCCTTCTTTGTCTTTGGTAAAGATCCAGCCGCCGTCCCAAGGAGGATTCTTTGCTACACGGGGAATGCCACTAAAATAAATGGTGATGGATTGTTCAGTTTTTCTGCGCGGTGCCGATTTTTCACGCAGTAAAACCAGCCAGCTGTCCTTTCCTCTTTTTTGATGATCGACCCTTTTGCCCTCCCAGAATACGCTATCGATAGTTAATGGGGCTTGCAGATCGATCTGCAAAACGGGCTTGGCCTTTGGATCGGTGCTTTTGAAACGTATCGTGTTTTTCCCGGTAAGGGTTCTTGATAAAAAGTCCGGAGTGACCGCAAGATCATACTGTTGAACGTTCCACCAGTTTCGTTCCGTATTGAGGCTGCCTCGCAGGGTATCGTCTATTGTGTATACAGGTTTGCGCTGTAGGGGTTGAGCCCCGATGGGCAATAGGGATAGAAAAAAGAGGCTGTTGATTAGCAAGCAGAGGTATCGAGTGGGCATAGCTGACAAGAAGGTTTACAAAATGCTATGCTAATATACCTACTGCTTTGCAGATTCTCCGATTCCATTCTTTTTGAAAAGAAGATCAGTTCTTTCTTAGCTTATCAGCGAACACCTTTTTGAATTTGTCCAGTTTAGGTTGAATTACGAACTGGCAATAGGGGTTGCTATTCCCATTCAATTCCATATACTGTTGATGATAGTCCTCTGCCGGATAAAATACAGAGAAGGGGCTGATCTCGGTAACGATCGGGTCTTTCCAAGCTCCCGAGCGGTCCAGCGCCAGTTTATACTGCTCCGCTTTTGCTCGTTGCTCTTCGTTATGATAAAAGATGCCACTTCGGTATTGGGTGCCCACATCATTGCCTTGCCGGTTAAGGGTGGTGGGATCATGTGTTTTCCAAAACACCTCGAGTAATTCATCGAAACTGATCCGACCAGGATCATAGGTAATGTGAATGCACTCCGCATGTCCCGTAGTGCCCGAGCATACTTCTTTATAAGTGGGGTTTTGGGTCGTGCCCCCAGTATAACCCGATACCGCACTGATGACACCGTCCAGTTCTTCGAAGATGGCCTCGGTACACCAAAAACATCCGTTGGCAAATGTGGCCGTATCGGTATTGGCAGGAAGGGGCGTGGAGCTCATGTTTTTTTTATTTTTTTGGGGTGATGAGGGGGCTTGTCCGCAGGCAGGTAAAAGAAGGGTCAAAAGAGCGGCGGTCAACAAGCCCGGAAGCGTAAAGCCAGCATTCACTGTTTTTTAATTTTTATCATTAACAAAGGAAAGGGGTTCTGGTTTACTAGTTGCGGGCACACCTATGGGTTTATCTGTTGATTTGGCTTATTTTTATCCGGTCATTTTAAAAACACCTGTATGAAAAAAATTGTTACCAGTCTTTTTTATTGTTTGTTTCTTTTGGGGATCTCTCTGGGGTATGCTCAACAGCCTGCGGCGGTAGACCTGCGCACCGAAAAGCCGGCGCCTTTAAAGGAAAATATGATATTCAAGCCAACCCGAAGTGGTATGGACAATCTCGAAACGATCGAGGTGATCGCCTTGGGGACCCCCTCTGTCAAAGTATCCAATACAGCAGATGGGACCTATAGCAGTTATGATCATTCAATTCGGGTTACGTACCCACTGGTGCTATCTAGTGGTAAAACAGGGTATTCGATCTGCTTCTATGGGGCTACTGAGAAAATTCCCTATGCCGTGGAGACTAAGGGAGGGCGCACCACGCTTTTTTTTCCAATGACTACACATGATCTACTCAAAGCTCGTATCGAGCAGATGCTCACGTTAAAGAAGAAAGTTCCTATCAAGATCACGCAACAAGCCGATGGCTACAGCGAGGCGCTGTTAGGCGGATTTTGAGGTCTTGATATCGAATAACAGGTTGCACTGGTCCGTGCAAAGAATAACTGCACCTTGTACAACAAAGCCCCGCGAAAGGCGGGGCTTTACTTTAAGCGTCGGCGGAGAGAGAGGGATTCGAACCCCCGGACCTTTTACAGTCAACGGTTTTCAAGACCGCCGCAATCGACCGCTCTGCCATCTCTCCGGCGCAAATGTACGTCAATGATCTTTTCAGCCCAAATCCAACGCAACAAGAGTTAACTTCGCCGTTCATCTCGTATGCTCGATTTATCTTCTCTTGCTCCTTTTTTTTGGAAGTATCGACTTCGCCTAGCCGCTGGTTTGGGTTTTGTGATACTCTCCAATTATTTTAATGTGCTCTCTCCACAGATCACCGGGTTCGTGATCGATTATGTACAACGATCGCTCTCGGTAGACGGGTACCAACCCCCGGCCACTTATAAGGACTACGATAACGTAGTGGTGCAGCTCATCTCGTGGATTACAGCGTGGGGAACCAACGTTGGAACGGTAGTGGCACTTTGTGGGGCTGTTATCTTGGGGCTGGCCCTGCTGCGGGGGATCTTTCTTTTTTTAATGCGGCAGACCTTGATTGTCATGAGCCGGTATATAGAGTATCTGCAGAAGAATCAGATATTTGCTCATTACCAACGGCTCGATACGGCCTTTTTTCGTGAGCAGCGCACGGGCGACCTGATGAACCGTATCACGGAAGATGTTAGCCGTGTAAGGATGTTTACGGGTCCTGCGGTTATGTATATGGCGAACTTGGTGACGATCATCTCACTGAGTTTATTCTTTATGTTCCGCCGTAATCCGGAGCTTACCATTTATGTACTGATCCCCCTTCCAATACTGGCATTGGCCATTTATTATATCAATAATCTGATCAACCGTCGCAGCGAGCGGATACAAGAAACCTTGTCGGACCTGACCACGCATGCGCAAGAAGCTTACTCTGGTATTCGAGTGGTCAAGGCCTTTGCGCAAGAGCAAGCCATAGCAGGTTTTTTTAAGCAGATCACCGAGCGGTACAAAAATCAGGTATTGGGGCTGGTCAAGATCGAGGCCTTATACTTTCCTTCTATTAGTTTATTGATCGGATTAAGCACCCTGCTTACGATCATGATCGGGGGGCTTTATTACATCAAGGGCACCCATGCTATTAGCATCAGTACCATCGTGGAGTTTGTGATGTATATTAATATGCTGACCTTTCCGGTTAGTGCCATTGGGCTGACGGCGAGTATGGTACAGCGTGCCGCCGCTTCTCAAAAAAGGATCAATGCCTTTTTACAGTTGCAGCCAAGTGTAACTGATCGATCCGATGCCATCGATAAAACCATCAAAGGACAAATTGAATGTAAGAACCTGGGGTTTACCTATACGGATACAGGGATAAGGGCGCTCCGCAATATCGATCTTGTTATTAATCCTGGCGAAAAAGTGGCCATTGTTGGTAAGACCGGAAGTGGTAAGTCTACCTTGGTACAGCTTTTGCTTCGCCAGTTCGATTCCACCGAAGGACAGCTTTTAGTGGATGGTATTCCCATTGAGCAATTCCAGTTGGCTTCGTTGCGTAAACAGATCGGCTATGTGCCACAAGATGTTTTTCTATTCAGTGACACGGTCACTTCCAATATACGATTCGGCTTAGAGCATATTGATGATGGTCTGATCGAGAAGGCAGCACAACTTGCCTGTATAGACGAAGAGATCAAAGAATTAGCAAGAGGTTACCAAACGATGGTAGGGGAGCGGGGTGTCATGCTCAGCGGAGGGCAAAAGCAACGAATAACAGTGGCCAGGGCCTTGCTTCGCAACCCGGCGCTCTTGATCTTGGATGATTGCCTTAGTGCGGTCGATGCCCGAACCGAACAACGGATCACGTTAGGACTCCAGCATTTTTTAAAGGATAAAACGGCCATTATTGTAACACATCGGATTTTCAGTCTGCTCTCTTTCGATAAAGTGATAGTATTGGACAATGGCGCCGTTGTTGAAATGGGTCCCCCGGCCGATCTGTTGAAGGCTGGCGGCTACTATGCCGACATGTATAAAAGACAGCAGCAAGAACAGTCCGCTACATTGGATTGACTTGATTTGGTTTTTTCCCAAAGATTTTTTTTATTTGTATAGAGTCTATTAGAAATTATCAAACTGCTTAAAAACTACTATTGTGTCTTACGAGAACAACGACAGAAAATTGGACAGCATTTACAGTAAGCGTCTTCGCGCTGGTAAACGGAGAACGTATTTTTTTGATGTAAGGGCCACCAAGGGGAACGATTATTACCTAACGATCACAGAAAGCCGCAAGCGCTTTGATGATAATGGCTACGATCGTCACAAGATCTTTTTGTACAAAGAAGACTTTAACAAGTTCGTAAAAGCATTGGGAGAGGCCGTGGAATACGTTAAAACCGATCTGATGCCTGACTTTGATTTCGATGCTTTTAACCACGATGAGACATTTGACGAGGAGGGTTCGAACCGTTCACTTCAGTCAGATGATGCTCAGCCCATCTCTAACCCAGCGACCAGTTCTGGCTCTCAACTGCAGGACAGTTCTTCAGGAACAGGGGAGGAGGTCGACAAATGGTAATTCTAAATATTTGATAATCAATTTATAAAGTCCTGCTTCTGCGGGATTTTTTCTATTTGTTAAGAATAATCAAAAATTTCGTTTATCTTTCCTCTTAAATCATGCATAATCTTGATTAGTAGTGCACTATCATTTATTAAAACTGTAACTATGCAACCAAACTTTACGCTTAGAAAGTTTTTTCAATCGCTCTCAGTCTGCTTAACCTGTCTCTTTTCTCTGCTGTTAGGCACACAACTTTACGCGCAAACCATTATCACTACTAACTACAGTACTACCCCAAGAGCTGGTGCAACCGGCGCTGGTGCAGTTACGTTTGTGGTTACCAACAGCAACAGCAATCCTGTTACGTTGACTCGGGTGGATGTGCAAGCGGCCACTCAATTCTCCACGGGTAGCACCACTGGAAGTTTGTGGTTCTCCTCTACCTCTTTATCCGGAGCGCCTACTATTGCATCGCCCACCTGGACACTGATTGCTACGGGTACGCCGGTGAATGTTACTGCTGACGGAACCTACACTTTTTTAAGTGGATTGAATTTCTCTATTCCTGCTAACACTACTTATCGTTTTGCATTTTCTTCTAATAACGGTATCCTTGTTAATGGAGCTCCTAATAATCCTCCTCCCGCTCCCAGTTCCTTTACCGCAGATGGCGTAACACTGGGTGTTGCCAATTTTCAGGTGGCCGGGTCGATCGTGGGTTATGTGGTGCTTGGAGCCAGTAATTTCTCTCCCTATGGATTTCTGGGCGCACTCCACTTTACGAACTCTGCTTGTAGCGGTACGCCTGCCCCAGGCAATACAGTGGCCTCTTCGCCCGCAGTTTGTCCTGGTGTAAACTTTACACTTTCTCTTCAAAATACAACGTCAGGTACAGGAGTAACTTATCAGTGGCAATCTTCTGCTGATGGCACCACTTGGACCAATATTTCCGGTGCAACGGCTGCCTCTCTTACCAGAAACCAAACAGCCGCTACTTATTATCGCTGTCAGGTAACCTGCTCCGGCAATACAGGTACTTCAAATGCTTTGTTGGTTGCCATGGCTCCTACCACGGCTTGTTATTGTATTCCTACCTATGCTTTCGGCTGTGCCCTTGGTGATGCCGTTACCAATGTAACGATCCCCGGAACCACGCTGAACAATACTTCTGGATGTGCCACTCCTCCGTATACTTATTTCAGTAGCGTTGCCGCCCCTTCTTTGATCGCTGGTGGTAGCTACACTGTCAATGTGACCATGGGTGCTGATGCCGCCCAGCATGCTCGCGTCTGGTTCGATTGGAACCAAGACGGCGATTTTGATGATGCTGGTGAGGCGGCTGGTGCTACTTCGGGTAGTGCCGGTTCAAATGGTACGGCTGTGATGGCCATTACCGTTCCTTCTACGGCAACCCTGGGTACCACCAGAATGCGCGTTAGAGGTGGAAATGATGTTGCCCTTACTGCTACACAAGCTTGCGGAACTTCTTCCAGCAGCTTTGGAGAGGCCGAAGATTATAATGTAACAATCGCTCCTTGTACGCAAGGTGTATTTACTACGCATCCTGCCCCTTCCACTATTACTTGTGGTGGCAACGCCACCTTTACGGTAGTGGGCAGTGGCTCATTACCTACTTATACATGGCAATTCCGCACAGGTCCTTCTGCTATTTGGCAAGAGCTTCCCAATGGTGGTATTGTTAGCGGTGCTACTACCGCTACCGTAACATTGACCAATGTGCCTACGACTTGGAATGGATACGAGATTAGAGCTATTTTGCGTGGTGCTTGTACTGGTGCAAACCCCAGTAATAGCACTACCCTTACGGTCAATCCAATTCAGACGGTGGTTAGTCCTGCTTCTGCCAGCATTTGTGCCGGTACCATCCAGCGTTTGAATATTACCAATTTTGCTTCTACCTCTGCTCCTGTTACAGCCAGCTTTACCTCTACTGATGTGCCCAAAGCAATTCCTGATGCTAATTCAACGGGTAATTCTAGTAACATCACTGTTAGCGGTTTGCCTGCTGCTGCTGCTTCTGTTGGTTTAGCGGTACGTTTTAGCGTTCCTGCTCATACATGGCCTGGTGACCTGGTTGTGGTATTGAGAACTCCAAATGGTCAGATCATTAATCTTGATAACGAGATTACGGGTACTGGTTTTGGTCCTGGTCAGGGAATGGTCAACACTGTCATCAGCTCCGTAGGAGTAAACGCCCTCTCTTCTGCTATTTCAGCCAGCACTACCTTTACCGGAGTGTTCAGAGCTGACCTGGGTACAGGGGCTGGCGCAGGTCCTGCCTCACTTGTTCCTACAACCACTAGTTGGTCTGCTCTTTATGGTGCACCTAATGGCGTATACACGCTGGGTCTCCGTGATAAATACGCAGGCGATATTGGAACCTTGACCGCTTGGTCACTGGATGTAACCTACGTAGTACCTAGCTACGGAGAAGGTGTATGGACTGCAACGCCTGCTGCAGCTGGAACCATGTTCCTCGATGCAGCCGGTACGATCCCATACAATGGTACTCGCGAAGACACCATTTATGTTAGTCCTAGTGTGAACACAACCTATTCAGTGTTCTTTAACTCTACTGTTTCTCCTTGTACATCTGCCCCTGCTCAAGTACTTGTAAATGTGGGTCAGCCTATCACAACATTGGCCGTGCCTGCTACTGCAGCCGCTTGTGTGGGTGGAGGATTCACCATTGCCGGTACGCATGCGGCCATTCCTGCTGGAAATGCCGCCGCCATTTATCAATGGCAGCAAAGTGCCGATGGCGGTGTTAACTGGACCAGTATCAGTGGTGCCACAGGGCTGACGTTGTCTGTGCCCACCACTACGGCTTCTATGTCCGGTATGCGTTATCGCCTGCTGGCACAGTCGGGAGGTTGCCCTGTCGCTGTTTCCAATACTGCTATCTTAACAGTTAATCCCCTGCCTTCTGTAACTATTTCTGCTCCGCTTACAGGTTTGGTACCTGGCAGAACCGTTACGGTTAGCGGAACCAGCTCACCAGCTGCGGCAGCTTGGTCATGGGCTCTGAATGGTTCGTCCATTGCAGGTGCCACCGCCACACAGCTTGTCAACATCGATGGTCTGGGTACTTACCAGGCTACCGTACGCGACGTAAATGGTTGTATCAACAGATCAAATTCACTTGCCATAACCGGCGAGGCTTCTGATAAGCTCTTCATCTATCCTAATCCAACCACAGGTGTCTTCCAGGTTCGCTACTATCATGCCGGAGATGCCAATGAAAAGCGTATAATCTCTATCTACAATCCGCTGGGTCAACTGGTCGCTACAAAGACCTTCGACCTTAGCTACAGCACAGCTCCTTACCTCCGTATGGATGTAGACCTCAGTGGTGCAGCTCGCGGTACGTATGTAGTAAAAGTAGCACACGAGTATAGCGGTAAGATCGTATCAGGGCTGGTACTGGTTCAGTAATCGACCTTGGATCTTCCTACCAAAAGTCCCCGGAAACACCGGGGACTTTTTTTATGTATTAGGTAAAGTAGGTTCGTAAAAAAGAGGGGAATATTAATTGGGGGTAGCAATGAGCATTAAATGGTGGATCGGTCGACACAGCGTTTAACGCATGGCCTTATAGCAGTTGATAAGTCCATTGGTAGAAGAGTCATGGGAGCTAACTGGGCGTGATTCTCTTAGCTCAGGTAGGATCTTTCCGGCCAGCTCCTTTCCTAATTCCACACCCCATTGGTCAAAGCTGTATATATTCCAGATGATCCCTTGGGTAAAGATCTTATGCTCGTAGAGGGCGATCAGTTCTCCGAGGGTGAACGGGGTAACTTTTTTCAGCAGGATGGTATTCGTGGGGCGGTTGCCAGCAAAGACTTTGTAAGGAAGTAATTTTTTGATCCGAGCAGCCGAGAGTCCTTGTTTTTTTAGCGCGGCCTTTACCTGCGTTACAGTTTGCCCATGAAGTAAGGCTTCGGTCTGGGCAAAAAAATTGCTCATCAATTTTTGATGATGGTCCCCAATGGGATGATGGGAGCGGGCCGCTCCGATAAAATCACAAGGAATAAGGGGCGTGCCTTGGTGAATCAACTGAAAAAAGGCATGCTGTCCATTGGTGCCGGGTTCTCCCCAAATAATGGGACCCGTTTCGTATCGGACGGGTTTGCCGCTACGGTCAATACTTTTTCCATTGCTTTCCATATTGCCTTGTTGAAAATAGGCGGCAAAGCGGTGCAGGAATTGATCATAGGGTAAGATCGCCTCGGTATCGGCCCCAAAAAAGTTGCGATACCAAATACCGATCAGTGCCATGATAACCGGAATATTATGCTCTAGCGGCTGGGATCTGAATTCTTTGTCTACGTGGTGAGCTCCTTTTAATAATTGCTCAAATGGTGCATATCCGATGGTGAGCGCGATCGATAGTCCTATGGCGCTCCATAGTGAGTAGCGTCCGCCTACCCAGTCCCAAAAAACGAACATATTGGCAGGGTCGATCCCAAATTCTTTTACTGCCTTTTCGTTAGTGCTCAGTGCTACAAAATGTTTGGCAATATGCTTCTCGTATTTGGCCTTTTTCAAGAACCAATTCCTGGCCGTAAAGGCATTGGTCATGGTCTCTTGTGTGGTGAAGGTTTTAGAAGCGATCAAAAAAAGCGTTTGTTCGGGATCGATCTTTTCAAGGACCGAAGCAATATGCGAACCATCTACATTTGATACAAAAAAGGGTTGCATCCCTTCTTTCCAGTAGGGGCGAAGAGCTTCGGTAACCATCAAGGGGCCCAGATCGCTTCCCCCAATCCCAATATTGACTATGTACTTTATCTTTTTTTGCGTGTAGCCCCTCTTTTTACCACTATGGATGGCCTCGCAAAATTTTTTCATTTGCTGTTGCACCTTCTTTACGGCAGGCATAACATCTTGCCCCTGGTAATAGACTGGGGTCTTTGAAAAATTTCGAAGTGCTGAGTGCAGAACAGCACGCTGCTCGGTCTCGTTGATAAGCTGTCCGCTGAATTGCTGCTCGATGGCCTCCGGCACTTTACATTCACGGGCCAATTGTAGTAAAAGGGAAAGGGTCTCTTCGGTAATGTGATTTTTTGAGTAATCGATCACGAGCTCTTTGGCACAGGCCGAAAACTTTTTGAAACGATCAGGATCGGCCGCAAATAAATCTTGCAGGGTTATTTTTTTTTGACGGGCATAGTGTTGCTTCAGCTGTTTCCAGGCCTTGGTCTTTGTAGGGTTGATGGAGGCTAGCATATTGCTATAATGCGTTGAGTACTTCGATGGTTTGATGAATATCGTTTTCGCTGATATCGAGGTGGGTGACCAATCGAATTCGAACCGGGCTAATCGCATAACCCAGTATACCTTTCTCCTTTAAGGAAGCCACCATAGCGGGAGCGGATAGTCCCTCTTGTAGTTCAAAGATGATGATATTGGTCTCTACAGGGAGCAGCATCTTTACAATGGGCTTCTTTGCGATGCAAGCGGCCAACTGTTGTGCATGGATATGGTCTTGCTTTAACCGATCAATATGGTGATCGAGCGCATAAAGGCCCGCCGCCGCCAAGGACCCTGCTTGGCGCATTCCTCCTCCGAAAACTTTGCGGATACGTCTTGCTTTTTTGATAAAGGAAGTGCTCCCCAGCAGTAAACTTCCGACAGGGCATCCCAGACTCTTGCTAAGACAAACTGAGATACTATCGAACGTGCTTCCATAAAGCAGGTAGTTTTCGTTCTGGGCAATAATGGCGTTCCATACCCTGGCTCCATCGAGATGTAGGGCCAATCCTTTTTCTTGGCACACTGTTTTGATGGCCACAATCTCATTAAAGTCATAGCAACAACCGCCCCCACGATTGCTGGTATTTTCGAGGGAGACCAGTCGACTAATAGGACGGTGTACATCGTCGGGCTGAATGGCGTCCGCTACTTGGCGAGCATGGATACGCCCGCGATCTCCGGCTAGTAATTTTACCGAAGCGCCTGCATTAAAGGCGATCCCGCCTCCTTCATATTGATAGATATGAGAATTTTCTTCGCAGATTACCTCGTCTCCCGGTTGGGTATGACATTTAATGGCGATCTGGTTCGTCATCGTACCGGAGGGGCAAAATACGGCTGCCTCCATCCCAAAGAGGCGGGCACATTTTTCTTCCAGTCGATTGAT
>Ga0078894_10000246_pt1 | contig 36480 bp, 30 predicted proteins | sample LauGreSu1BDMLBSD_2_FD_67506 | JGI IMG/M metagenome (GOLD analysis project Ga0078894, IMG submission 67506) | Freshwater lake microbial communities from Lake Michigan, USA - Su13.BD.MLB.SD (version 4) (version 4) | ecosystem: Environmental > Aquatic > Freshwater > Lake | place: Lake Michigan... | reverse complement strand
GGGTTTACTTTGGTACTTCGATTTCTTTCAGCACGATTTTACCAATGCCGATGTACGATCGGCCATCGCCTCTACCGCCGCCTTAGGCGTATTAGGCAGCGCGGTCGCTACCATTTTATTTTATTCATTGGTCAAAAGAGCCGGAGGGCTGTTTGCCTCTCTGGTTACCTATGGGATCCCGGTGGTAGCCATCTTGTGGGGGCTTTGGGACAATGAAAAAATTACATGGATAGAAATTAGTTGTCTGTCGCTGATATTGGGAGGAGTATACCTGGCCAATCGTAGTCAGGCCGAGGGCGACACCAAGTGATCAAACCGACATGATCTCTTTCTCCTTTGAAGAAAGATGCGTCTCGACCAATCCGATGTACTTATCGGTCAATTGCTGTACGTTCGATTCGCCGTCCTTAGCCGCATCTTCGCTCAACCCATTTTTCTGTAAACGCTTGATGGCCTCAATGGCATCTCTGCGAATATTGCGAATAGCGACCTTGCTATTTTCACCCTCTCCCTGACAACGCTTGACCAACTCCTTTCGGCGCTCTTCGGTCAGCGGAGGCAAAAAGATGCGGATCAGGGCACCGTCGTTTTGAGGAGTCACGCCCATATTGGCGGCAATGATGGCCTTTTCAATGGGCTGCACCATATTTTTTTCCCAGGGTTGGATACTCAGGGTGCGGGCATCCATAACACTAATATTAGCCACCTGATTGATGGGCATGGGCGCTCCATAGTAGTCTACCACCAGCCCGTCGAACATTTGAGGGTTGGCTTTACCCGCCCTGATCTTACCTAATTCGGATTCCAGGTGGCCGATCGCCTTTTTCATTTGATCTTGGGCGGCGGCACTGATCGATTGTATGTCTTCTGCCATGGTACAAAACTAATAAAGTTTACGCACCAATTTTCTACAGCCCGCTGCAATTTGAAAAAAGGATGCACATTTGTAAAAATTTAATACATGGCCGCCTCTACTACAGAGCTTCGCTCCATTGCCACTCAACTGCGCAGAGATATTGTTCGTATGGTGCATGCCGTCAACAGCGGCCATCCGGGGGGATCACTGGGCTGTGCCGATTTTTTTGCGGCCTTGTATTTTAATGTCATGAAGCACCACCCGGCTTTTGATATGAACGCAACCGATGAGGACCTGTTCATTTTATCAAATGGCCATATCTCTCCCATTTTTTACGCAACGCTTGCGAGAGCCGGTTATTTCGATACTAAAGAACTGGCCACCTTTCGCAAGATCAATTCTCGCTTGCAAGGGCATCCTGCCACCCATGAACACTTGCCCGGGATTCGAATCGCATCGGGTTCACTTGGCCAAGGACTTAGTGTAGCAGCCGGTGCGGCCCTTAGCAAAAAGCTGAGTGGAAAAAAAGAACTCGTGTTTTCGCTGCACGGTGATGGCGAACTCAATGAAGGACAAATTTGGGAAGCGGTTCTCTTTGCGGCTCATCATAAAGTAGATAATCTGATCGCCACCATCGACTGGAATGGCCAGCAGATCGATGGCCCCACAGACAAAGTGATGTCATTGGGCGACCTGGCTGCCAAGTTCAGCGCCTTTGACTGGACCGTACTGCAAATGAACGGCAATGACATGGATGATACTGTGGCCACCCTGCAAAAAGCAAGATCACTTACCGGACAGGGAAAACCCATTGTAATACTCATGAAAACAGCCATGGGCAAGGGGGTCGACTTTATGGAGGGAACTCATGAGTGGCATGGCATTGCTCCCAACGATGAGCAACTGGCCAAAGCCCTGGCCCAATTGCCCGAAACACTGGGCGATTATTGACCACTACTTTTTGGGGGTACGTTCGTATGGAGTTCTTTTTATAGAACCCTTTTTACATCTATCCCTATACAACGCAAAGACTGCCTTACGAAGCCCGCAGATTGAACGCTGTGCGCGAGGCCTTGTAGGCGGGAAGCCAGGAGGCCATCAGGGCAATGATCAATACAGTAATGCCAACCAGCACAAAATCTACCCACTGCAGCGCTACTGGATAATAATCGATCAAAAAAGATCCTCCTTGCAAGGGAATTAAATGAAAACGGATCTGCATGAAGGCGAGCAAGGCAGCCAGGCCCATGCCCAATAAGCCGCCACCCGCTGCAAGCAGCACTCCCTCAGCCAAAAAGATTCGCAAGATGCCGCCGCGATCGGTGCCAAGGGCCATCAGCACGCTGATATCTTTTTGTTTTTCGAGTACCAACATGGTCAGGGCCCCGATCATCGTAAAGGCTGCCACCACTAAGAGTAAAGAAAGCACAGCGTAAACGATCCAACGTTCAGTACGCATTACGGCATAGAGGCTTTGATTCTGCTGGTACCGATCTTGTACCAGCCAGTTTGTTCCCATAATGGATTGTAACGAAGTCCGGATCGCTTCTGAATTGACCCCTTCGGCAGTAGCGATCTCTATGGAGCTACATTCCCGATCCGTAAGTCCCAGCGAGACTTGCATAAATTGGATCGGTACGATCGCATAGCGATTATCAAAATCTTGCTGGATCATAAAGGTACCCGACGTTTGTAACGAAGCCGTCTGGATATCATTGGTCCAATCGAGTTGCAAGGCATTGGTCTTTTTAGGCAAATAAACGGTCAGCGGCATCAGGTTACGATCGGCAAACACACCCAAGGCATCCGCCACCCCGATCCCCAAGACCGCCTGTGGTTGCTCGGCTGTACCCATGCTATAGTTGCCATTTACCAGAAGGGTATCGATCCTGTTCAATTGAGGATACGCCACATCGACGCCCTTTAACTGTACCATGGCTTGATTGTCTCCGGCTTGTAGTAAGGCTTTTTCTTCTACCACACGAGAAAAGGCCGTAACACCGGGTATCTTGGCGATCGCTTCTAATTGCTTGTCTTGCACCACCAAGGTCTTTCCCTGTACCGGCGTAAGTCTCCAAGATGAATAAAAAGAGGAGTACAACGATTTGACCATCCCCTCGAAACCATTGAAAACACTCAGCACCAAAATCAGGGAGGCGGTACCGATCACAATGGCACCCATACTGGTCCAGGCGATCAGGTTGATGGCCTGCGTAGATTTTTTGGCTTTAAAATAGCGCCAGGCAAATAAAAGGTACATGCCGTATTGATTCAGGAATCGGACTTCTTGGGGGGCGATTTTCTTTCAGCCTCGATCCGTTGAAATAATTCTTCCATCTTAAAGACATGATCGAGCGTCTCGTCCCGGAAAAATTTCAATACCGGTATACTACGTAGTTGATGACGAACCCGGCTGGCCAATTCCTTTTTGATCTCGTGATGTCTTTCTTCGATCTTATGTAATGCTGCCTGTGGATTATTGATCTGAAAGAAACTTAAGTAAAAGCGTGCCTCGAGCAGGTCCGAAGTAACTTTGACGGAGGAGATCGATACCATACCCCCTTCGATCATGGTCAGACCCAATCGCTGAAAGATCCCGTTCATTTCTTCGTTAAGCAGACCTGCGATCTGCTTTTGTCTTTTTCCTTCTTCCATAGAATTTGATTAAGGTCCCTGTAAAAGTAGTTACTTTGCTCCGATCATCCGCTATTCCCATGAGGTCATACGCCCGAATTTTTTCGTATTTAACAGCTTACAAAGCCCGTATTGCCCTCTATTTTGTTTTTATATTGCTGAGCATCCTTTTCTCGATCGTATCCATTGGAATGCTGATGCCCTTTTTGCAATTGATCTTTACCGGCAAAGAAGCCCTGCCGCCCATTAGTGGCAATAATTACATTCTCTATTCGATCAATCGTTTTTTACAACAACGGGTAGAACAAGAAGGTCAATTGGCTGCGCTGGCCATTATTTGCTGGTTGATGATCCTTCTTATTGCTGCCAAGAATCTGTTTCTCTACCTCGCTTACTATACCCTCAACCCCATCAAACATCAATTGGTCAATCAACTGCGCGAGGACCTATACGACAAAGTCCTTCAATTACCCATTGGCTACTTCAATGAAAAACGCAAAGGCGACCTGATGAGTCGCATGACCAATGACGTTAACGAAGTGGAGGTCTCGGTGATCGGTGCCCTCGAAGGCTGGATCCGTGATCCACTGAACATTGTGCTGACCCTGGTCTTTTTATTTACCATCAGCATGCCGCTTACGCTCTTTATATTGATCTTGATACCGGTACTCGGACTCGTGATCGGCCGTATTACGCGCTCCTTGAAAAAAATCTCGAACGAGGTAGCGCAAAAGTTCGGAGAGACCTTGGGCGTATTGGATGAGACCTTGGGCGGTCTTCGCGTGATCAAGGCCTTTAGTGTCGAGTCGAGTCTCCGTGAAAAATTCAAGCAAGGCAACGACCGGCTGCGCATAGCTCGCAACCGTATTGGCTACCGCAGAGACTTGGCCTCTCCGCTCTCGGAAGTGATGGGCGTAGCCCTATTTACGGCCGTCTTATACTACGGAGGAAAATTGGTATTGCAAGAGCAATTGCTCGAAGCCTCTGTCTTTATTGGCTTTTTGGGGATCTTTTACAATATGATCAATCCGGCCAAGGCCCTCTCCACTTCTTTCAGCAATATGCGAAAAGGATCGGCGGCCATTGGCAGGATCGAAGAGATCCTTCATGCGCCCATTACCGTAGAAGAGGTGGCCGATGCTGTTACGCTTACTGAATTTACACACTCCATTGAATTCAAAAATGTCCGCTTTAGTTATGGTGATGTCCTGATCCTCGATGGGATCGATCTAGTGATCCCAAAAGGAAAAACCATTGCCTTGGTGGGCGCCTCCGGGTCGGGTAAATCTACCTTGGCCGATCTGGTGCCGCGCTTTCATGATGTAAGTGCCGGAGAAGTGCTCATTGATGGGATCAACATTAAGAACTGCTCGTTGCGGTCCTTGCGAAGTCTCATGAGCATCGTTACGCAAGAACCTATTGTATTTAATGATACCATTGCTGCTAATATTGCCCTGGGGCAACCCCATGCCAAGGACGAAGAGATCGTTCAGGCGGCACGCATTGCCAATGCTCATTCCTTTATCATGGAAAAAGAGGAGGGTTATCAAACCAATATCGGCGATCGAGGCACTAAACTGAGCGGAGGCGAGCGTCAGCGACTCACCATTGCCAGAGCGTTGCTAAAGAATCCTCCTATTTTAATATTGGACGAGGCCACTTCTTCTCTTGACACCGAGAGTGAACGGCTGGTACAAGATGCCATTAACAAGATGATGCAACAGCGCACCAGTATCGTTATTGCACACCGACTTTCCACTATTCGTCATGCCGACGAGATCATCGTATTGCAAAAAGGAAAGATCGCCGAGCGAGGCAAACACGAAGAGTTGATCGCACAAAACGGGATCTATAAAAAACTAGTGGAGTGGCAGGCGGTTCGCTGATTTCTTAGGCTTTCAGTAATTGCCGAGCAATTACCAGCTTTTGAATTTCACTGGTTCCCTCTCCGATCGTACAAAGTTTCGCATCGCGATAAAATTTTTCGACCGGAAAATCTTTGGTATACCCATATCCACCAAAAATCTGCACCGCATCGGTGGCTACCCGCACCGCTACTTCGCTGGCATAATATTTAGCCATGGCCGAGGCACTGGTTACCGGTAAGTGGCGATCTTTCAGGTCACAGGCCTGCTGTATCAAGAGGTCGGCTGCCTCGATCTCGGTGGCCATATCAGCCAGCTTGAACGAAATAGCTTGAAAATGGGCAATGGGTTTATCGAATTGCTGACGCTCTTGCGCATAGCGAAGTGCGGCTTGGTAGGCACCACGGGCGATCCCCAGTGAAAGGGCAGCAATGGAGATGCGGCCTCCGTCGAGAATCTTCATGGCTTGCTTAAAGCCCTCTCCCACTGCGCCCAATCGATTAGCATCGGGTATTGAACACTCCTCAAAAACCAATTCAGCTGTTTCACTGGCGCGCATCCCTAACTTATTCTCTTTTTTTCCGGCCCTGAATCCGGGTGTACCTCGCTCTACTACAAAGGCGGTACAATTATTCGGTGTGCGTGGCTCTCCGGTGCGGCAAAGCACTACGGCAATCTCGGCACTGATACCGTGGGTGATCCAATTCTTGGTTCCGTTCAAGATCCAGTGATCTCCCTTTTGCACAGCCGTGCATCGCATATTGCCCGCATCACTACCGGTATTGGCCTCGGTCAACCCCCAGGCACCGATCTTCTCACCACTAGCCAAGGCCGGTAACCACTGCTCCTTTTGTTTTTCGGTTCCGGCCATCAGAATATGTCCGGTACAAAGGGAATTATGCGCAGCCACGCTAAGCCCTACCGATCCACAGACTGTAGCGATCTCTTCGATCACCACTTTATACTCAGCATAGCTGAGCCCGGCTCCTCCATACGCAGCAGGAACCAATACACCCATCATACCCAACTTGCCTAACTCCCGGAGGGTTTCAATAGGCAAATACTGTTTCTCATCCCATTCCATTACGTGAGGAAGAATATGCTGTTTGGCAAAATCCCGGGCGGCAGTGGCTACCTGCTGGGTCAGATCGGACGATTCAAATTTCATATCCGTAAAGATACGTACTTCGCCTTTTAAACTAACAGTTGTTAGTAAATTATTTGACTGGAAAATGCAACTCCAGCCCGTCGTAAGCAAGCTCGATCCCCGTGGGCAGCGCTGCCGCCACGCTGGCATGAAGTCCCATTTGGTGTGAGAGGTGAGTCAAGTATCCCTGGGGAACCTGTAAGGTTTGTATCATACTGATCGCTTCGTCCAATGTAAAATGAGAAAGATGGGGCTCTTTTCGCAGCGCATTTAAGACCAATACTTCGGAACCTCTTATTTTATTTCGTTCCTCTTCTTCGATTCGGTTGGCATCGGTAATGTAAGTAAAGGATCCAAAGCGAAAACCCAGCACGGGCATACGGTGATGCCAGACCTGAATGGGCTGCACCGGAATATCACCTACCCAAAAGGGCGATTCAGCGATCGTTTGTAACTCGAGTTCGGGGATGCCCGGATAACGTGTTTCGGTGAACACATAATAAAAATCGCGTCGCAGGGCTTCCTGGGTCAGCGAGTCGGCAAAGACCTGCATGGGACGCTGACCAAAATGATTATAGGCTCTGATATCATCCAACCCGGCCAGGTGATCTTTATGCGGATGCGTAAACAACACCGCATCCAGATGGCGCACGTTCTTTCGAAGCATTTGATAGCGAAAATCAGGTCCGGTATCTACTACCAGGGTCGTGGTGGCCGAGCGAATCAAGATACTGGAGCGAAGTCTTTTGTCGCGCGGATCACCAGAGGAACATACCAGGCAATCACAAGCGATCATGGGCACTCCCCCACTGGTGCCGGTGCCTAAAAAAGTAACGTGCAAGGGAGGACAGGTCATGCCCGCATGAGTATGACTTCGTCAAAGAGTTTAGCCGATTCTTCCGAAAGCATCCCCGGATCGATGGTCAACTGGGGGATCAAATCGATAAGGGTATTGATGCGTCCTTCGATGGGTAAAAACTTATTGAGGACGACCACTTTCTTTGACTCCAAAATGCAATAGCCACTCTGGAAGGTTCCTCTTTCGTAGCGAAGAATATAGCCGGCCTGCTCGGGGATGGCCTCTAACTTATCAAGGGTTGTCTGATTGTATTTCATAGGAATTCACAAAAGTACGCGATTGTAAGGTGATCACGGGCACAATCATCTCTTCGAGACTGATGCCCCCGTGCTGGAACGTATTGCGATAATAATTCACATAATGATTATAGTTATTGGGATAACATAAATAATGATCACTCTTAGCAAAAATATAGGACGAATTGATAGCAGGACCCGGTAAACCCGCCAACGAGGGATTCCGAAAAGCCAGTACATCCTTGGGCTCATAGTTCAAATTACGTCCGTGCTTATACCGCAAGTTGGCCGTTGTCTGCTTGTCTCCGATCACCTTGCAGGGCGTATGTACCCGAATACTGCCATGATCGGTCGCCAGCACGATCTTGCAGCGCTTGTCGGCAATTCGTTTGAGGGCCTGGTGTAGCGGAGAGTGCTCGAACCAAGAGGCGGTCACACTGCGATAACTGCTCTCATCTCCCGCCAACTCCTTGAGCACTTCCATTTCGGTGCGAGCATGACTGAGCATATCCACAAAATTGTACACGATAACATTCAGGTCGTTGGACAGTAAATTATGAATCTGTTGCTGCCATTCGAGTCCGGTTTGGTTATTGAGCACCTTCGTATAGTTCACCTTCAAGGAGCCCAGTCCCAATCGTTGCAACTGCAACCGCAACAAATCTTCCTCAAAAAGATTCTTACCTCCTTCTTCTTCATCGTGCTTCCAAAACTGGGGATAACGCTGGTGGATCTCCAATGGCATCATCCCGGAAAAAATAGCATTACGGGCATATTGAGTAGCAGTAGGCAAAATGCTATAGAAACTATCTTCTTCGGTACGCCTGAAGCTTTGCAATAGCACCGGCTCGATGGCCTTCCACTGATCGAAACGAAGATTATCGATCAGTACAAAAAATACAGGCACGTCTTTTTCGAGCTGAGGAATTACTTTTTCTTTCAATAAGGTATGACTCATGATGGGAGCCGAAGAAGGATCTTGTATCCAATGGGCATACTGCTTACTGATAAACTTGGCAAATTCGTTATTGGCCTCGGCCTTCTGTGTTTGCAAGACCTCTTGCATCTCCGGACTATCGGTCCGCTGCATCTCCAGCTCCCAATAGACAAGCTTTTTATAGATATCGCGCCACTCTCGATGATCGGGATCGCTATTGAGGGCTGTAAAAAGATGCCGGAACTGTTGCTGATAGGCCGAAGTGGTCTTTTCTGCCACCAGGCGTTTGTTATCAATGATCTTTTTTAAGCTAAGCCAGACTTGGTTGGGGTTGACGGGTTTGATCAGGTAATCACTGATCTGCGCACCGATGGCATCATCCATCAGATTTTCGGTCTCGTTCTTGGTGATCAGCACCACCGGAAGCGATCGATCGATCTCCTTGATCTTAGCCAAGGTCTCAAGCCCGGTAATACCAGGCATACTCTCATCGATAAGGACCACATCGACCGGATGGGTTTTTACGTGGTCGATGGCCTCAAAGCCATTGGTAAAGGTATCTACCTGATAACCCTTGTTCTCCAGAAATAACTTTTGGGACTGAAGACTCTCAATCTCGTCATCGACCCATATGACCCTTGCCCGTTCCATATCTTCAAATTTAGCTTTTTAAGGTGAGCCTTTGTATTTTTGAAGGATGCCCGACCGGCTTTAACAATATGGCAACCTCTCCCACTGTCCGAAAAATAATCAATGACCCTGTGTATGGTTTCATCACCATCGATCATCCGCTGGTGTTGGAACTAATCTCGCATCCCTATTACCAGCGACTACGCAATATCCACCAGATGGCTTTTGCTCATTTGGTCTATCCGGGAGCCATGCACTCGAGATTGCATCATTCACTAGGCGCCTATCATTTGATGGGAATCGCTCTATCAGAGTTGAAAAGTAAGGGCGTCTCTATTACAGCAGAAGAAGAACTGGGCGCCAAACTGGCCATCTTGTTGCATGACGCCGGCCATGGACCCTTCTCGCATGCGCTGGAAAAAGTCCTGATTCCCGGTTTACATCATGAGACCCTCTCACTGCTCATTATGGAGCATCTCAATACTCACTTTAAGGGACAATTGAGTACGGCCATTGCCATTTTCAAAGGACAATACCCCAAGCCTTTTTTACACCAGCTGATCTCGGGTCAGCTCGATGTGGACCGCATGGACTACCTGAATCGAGACAGCTTTTTTACCGGAGTGGCAGAAGGCGTGATCGGTTATGATCGTATATTAAAAATGCTGGCCGTTAAAGAGGGACAGCTAATGGTCGAGGAGAAAGCGATCTTTTCGATTGAAAAATTTTTGATCAGCCGACGGCTCATGTATTGGCAGGTCTACTTGCATAAAACCGTTGTTAGCGCCGAGATGTCGGTGGTATTGATATTTAAACGGGTTTTGCAGCTCTTACAACAAGGAATGGCAATTTCAGCGGCCAGCAGCGACCTTGATTTTTTCTTGCAAAATCGCGATGCCGGTGCAGCCATCAAGCAGCATTTAGATCGTTTTTGCCGTCTTGATGATCACGACGTGATGACGAGCATCAAAAACTGGTGCTATCATCCCGACAAAGTTCTTTCTACACTCTGTCGACTGGTTACCGAGAGAAAACTACTCAAGATCCGCTTCTTGAAAGAACCGGTGGATCGCGATCGACTGGCCGCTTGGCGAAAAGAGGTGGCCCAGCGCTTGGCCATCAGTGAAGAGGAGGCTTCTTTTTTTGTCTTTACCGGAAAAGCCAGCAATACCACCTATAATCCCAAAGATGAAAGGATTCATATTCTGTTCAAGGATGGTAGCGTAAAGGATATTTCAGAGGTAGATAATGCACTCATCAATTATGGAAGCAGCCTGGCCTTTGGAGAGATCAGTAAAGAATACATTTGTTATCCGGAAGAAAGTAAAATTTAGCGTACTCCCATGATGCAGTTTACCGCCGCCCAACTGGCCCCGCTGATCGAAGCTACCATCGAAGGAAATCCTGAAGTGGCGGTGCAATCCTTTGGAAAGATAGAGGAGGCCAAGCCTGGTCAACTTTCCTTTTTGGCCAACTCCAAATACGAAGAATATCTCTATAATACCAAGGCATCCATAGTGATCCTTAGCCATCAGTTCGTATTGCGTCAGCCCGTATCGACCACCCTACTTCGGGTCAAGGATGCCTACTCGGCCTTTGCCAGTTTACTGGACATGTATCAACAAATGGAACAAGCCTCCTTACACGGCATTCAGCAACCCTCGTATGTGGCGCCCAACGCCAGCATGGAAGAGAATGTATATATCGGAGCCTTCGCCTATGTTGGAGAGAATGTGCGTATCGGGAAAAACAGCAAGATCCACCCCCACTGCTTTATTGGCGACAACGTGCAGATCGGTGAGAACACCGTGCTGCACTCCGGCGTGAAGATCTATCATCAGTGTCAGGTGGGCAACCAGGTGATCATTCACGCCGGCACAGTAATTGGCAGCGATGGATTTGGATTTGCGCCACAGGCCGACGGTCGCCTTCAAAAAGTTCCGCAGATCGGAAATGTGATCATCGAAGACGAGGTAGAGATCGGCGCGAATACCACCATCGACCGGGCAACGATCGGCTCTACCCTTATTCGAAAAGGTGTTAAGCTAGATAACCTTATACAGATCGCCCATAATGTAGAAATCGGCAACAGTACGGTGATCGCTGCACAGGCCGGCATTAGCGGAAGCACCAAGATCGGAAAAGGGGTCATGATCGGGGGGCAGGCCGGTATCGTTGGTCATATTCAAGTAGAAGATGGCGCCAAGGTCAATGCGCAAAGTGGCGTCACTAAATCGATCCCAAAAGGAAAAGCAGTAACGGGAACCCCGGCATACGACTATTCGCAGGCTCTGCGCAGCCAGGCCCTCAGCAGACAACTCCCCGAACTCGAAAGGAGGATCAAAGAACTTGAGTCTATTATAAAGGACTTGATATCAGGTAAATAGAAGACCCCTTTCGCAAGCCTGGGGTAAGTGTTATCTTTGCAACCTCTAACCCCCCTCCCATGGCCAAAACTTTCAACCCCGACAAACAGCATACTCTCGGCTCGGCAGTTACCATCTCGGGTACCGGACTTCACACGGGAATTCTGGCCGACCTGACCCTGCATCCTGCCAATCCTGGGTTTGGCTTTCAGTTCAAACGAACCGATTTACCTGATCAACCTGTAATCAAGGCCGATTGCGACCTGGTAACCGATACCAGTCGCGGTACCACACTCGAAAGCGAGGGTGTAAAAGTGAGCACAGTAGAACATGTGCTGGCTGCATTGGTGGGTATGGGGGTGGACAATTGTTTGATGGAGATCAACGGACCCGAGATCCCGATCATGGATGGCAGTTCCGGCCCCTTCGTAGAATGCATAGAGAAAGCGGGTGTGTTAGAGCAAGATGCTACCAAAGTTTGGTATAGCATCGACGAGAATATATTTCATTACGACGAGGCCAAGCGCGTCGAAATGGTTGCCATGCCCTCAATGGATTACCAGATTACCACCCTGATCGATTTCAACTCACCCGTGTTGGGCACCCAACATGCCGGATTAAAATCGATACGGGATTTCAAAAAAGAGATCGCCCCCTGCAGAACCTTTTGTTTTTTGCATGAACTCGAAGCGCTCATCGAAAATAATTTGATAAAGGGCGGGGATGTCAACAATGCCATCGTTGTCGTCGACAGACCTGTCGAAGGAGCCGAGCTGGAACGACTTAAAAAAATATTCAAAAAAGAAAAGATCGAAGTCAAAAGCGAGGGGTATCTCAATAACCTCGACCTGCGTTTTCCCAATGAACCGGCTCGTCACAAACTCTTGGACGTAGTCGGCGATCTGGCCCTGATCGGCTATCCGATCAAAGCTCGCATTATCGCAAACCGGCCGGGACACAGCAGCAATGTAGCGTTTGCTCGCAAGATCAAACAATACATAAAAAAGAATAAGCACACCCGCGATGTGCCCACCTACGATCCTTCTGTACCCCCTGTATACGATCAGCAATACATCGAAAGAACCCTGCCACATCGTTTTCCGTTTGCCTTGGTCGATAAGGTCATTGAATTAAGCGATACCCATATTGTGGGTGTAAAAAATGTAACCTTCAATGAATGGTTCTTTCAAGGACATTTTCCGGGCAATCCGGTTATGCCCGGGGTCTTGCAGATCGAAGCCCTGGCCCAATGCGGTGGCATTTTGGCTATCAACCTAAGTGGTGACGGAGAATACAATACCTACTTTCTTAAGATCGACAACTGCAAATTCAAACAGATGGTAAAGCCCGGCGACACGCTGCTGCTCAAGATGGAATTGGCCGCACCTATCCGTCGTGGGATCTGCGAAATGAAAGGAACTATCTATGCCGGTGGAAAGGTTTGCGCCGAAGCCGATCTGGTGGCCCAAATCGTCAAAAAATAGCAGCGAAATACAAGCGGAATTTCAGTCAAAAAAGGGCTCAAAAAATAGGGTTTCCCCGAGGGGTTTCAGTAAATTTGCCATACCCCAAAAAAGGGGTCGAAAAAGCAGCGAGAAACCAACCCTATGAGCATCGAAAATCAGCGTGAAAACGGAGCCTCCAATGCACAATACAGTGCCGACAGTATTCAGGTTTTAGAAGGATTAGAAGCCGTTCGTAAGCGTCCGGCCATGTACATCGGAGACATTGGCGTAAAGGGTTTACATCACCTGGTCTATGAGGTGGTCGATAACTCGATCGATGAAGCCCTGGCTGGCTACTGCAAAAACATCAAGGTTACCATTCACGAGGATAATTCCGTTTCGGTGCAAGATGATGGTCGGGGAATCCCTACGGCCATGCACACCAAAGAAAAGAGATCGGCACTTGAAGTGGTGATGACCGTGCTGCACGCAGGTGGTAAATTCGATAAAGACTCCTACAAGGTATCCGGAGGCTTGCACGGCGTAGGGGTAAGCTGCGTGAATGCCCTTAGTACCAAGTTGCATGTAACCGTGCAACGCGAGGGAAAAGTGTTTGAACAAGAGTATAAGATCGGCGTGCCACAGTATGCGGTGCGAGAGATCGGCTCCAGTGACCAAACCGGTACACGCGTTCATTTTTGGCCCGATGGTAGCATTTTCATTACCACCACATACAACAAAGAAATCCTTGAAGGGAGATTAAGGGAGTTGGCCTATCTGAATCGAGGCGTACGCATTCACCTCTGTGATCTGCGCGAAATCGAGAATGGCGTGGCTTATGAAAAAACATTCTATAGTGAGGGAGGGATCGTTGAGTTTGTGGAGATGCTCGATAACAATGCCGGTCGCAGTCCCCTTATTCCAAAAGTAATTGCCGTAGAAGGAAGAGATGATACAACCAATGTAGCGGTCGAAGTAGCTCTTAGTTATAACGATAGTTACAACGAGCACATCTATTCTTACGTCAACAATATCAATACCATCGAAGGAGGCACCCACGTCTCCGGTTTTCGCCGGGCCTTGACCCGTGTCTTCAAAAGTTATGGAGACCGCAACGGGCTCTTTGAAAAAGCCAAAGTTGAAATTGAAGGAGATGATTTTAGGGAAGGGCTCAGTGCCATCATTTCCGTAAAGGTTCCCGAACCACAATTTGAGGGACAAACCAAAACCAAGCTGGGCAATAATGAGGTGATGGGCGTGGTAGACAGTACGGTATCGAAAGTACTGGAGGCCTATCTCGAGGAAAATCCAAAAGAAGCCAAGAATATAGTAGCCAAAGTGATCTTGGCAGCCCAGGCGCGTGCTGCCGCTCGTAAGGCCCGCGAACTTGTACAACGCAAATCGGTACTGAGTGGTGGAGGCTTACCCGGAAAATTGGCCGATTGCTCGGATCGCGATCCCGATCGCTGCGAATTATTCTTAGTTGAGGGAGACTCGGCGGGTGGTACGGCCAAGCAAGGAAGAGACCGTAGCTTTCAAGCGATCTTGCCCCTCAGAGGTAAGATCCTGAACGTAGAAAAAGCCATGGAGCATAAGATCTATGACAATGAGGAAATCCGCAATATGTTCACCGCACTGGGTGTTAAGATCGGAACAGCCGAAGATCCCAAGGCGCTTGACATGAGCAAGCTTCGTTATCATAAACTGATCATTATGACCGATGCCGATGTGGATGGTTCCCATATCGCTACCCTTATTTTGACCTTTATTTTCCGCTATATGAAGGCCATGATTGAGCAAGGCTATGTTTACATTGCACAGCCCCCACTCTATTTGGTCAAGAAAGGAAAAGAACAAGCATATGCCTACAACGAGGAGCAGCGTAAAGCCCTGATAGAAAAGATCGGGGGTGGCAAAGATGAATCAGTAGGTATACAACGTTACAAGGGATTAGGAGAAATGAATGCCGATCAATTATGGGATACGACCATGAATCCTGCAACGCGCACGCTTAAGCAAGTTACTATCGATAGTGCCGCAGAGGCGGATCGAATCTTTAGCATGCTTATGGGGGATGAAGTCGCCCCCCGCCGCGAGTTCATCGAAACGCATGCGCGCTATGCCAAGCTTGATGTATAAATAAATCCTCTCGGCAAAAAAGTCCTTACCCTTTGCTATGAGCGACCCCCGCTCACGGTATAATTGAATGAGAACTGATAGATCGGCGTCAGATAATCTGGTTCAGGCCCCTTATGATACTGATAATAAACTGCCTTTAGGTTGATCAAGGTATTGATTCGCACCCCCATACCCATCGAGTAACCACCATACAATCCGCTCCCTACCAAGGAGGGCAGAAACTGATTGAGTTGATTGACACCCGTATAGCAGAGATGATACCGAAGGGCCAACCAGCAAACACCCATATTTTTTTGATTGTTCCTTTCCCAGGCACCTGTTTGAAAATATAGACCGGCTACCAGGTAGCTATTTACAAAATGGATGGGACGCTGTTGCAAATAAAATCCTGTGGAGTAAACCTTGGTTCCCGTAAGGACACGCTCACCGATCTGATACAGTAAACCCCAGCGAGTAACCGGTGTCTTGGATCGCATTAACAGAGTGCCTTCAAAACTCAAATTGAGCAAGCCACTCAGAGGAGTAATAAACTGGTTGATCAAATGCTCATTGCCCCTGAGTAAAGAAGCCGGATTTCCAGGGGAGGCAGAGGACTGAAAAGAAGGGTTGCTTACCCCGCCATAAACCGAAAGAGGAAGACTGAATCTCCCCTGCTCGCCTATTTGGAGTTTGACCAGACGCGCGGAGGCACTGACCTGTCCGTTATTGACCACATCAATAAATCCGGCATTGAAGAGCTCTGTGCGCTCCGGGGAACTGTATTGCCTCTTCAATGTGTCGATCTGGACGTAACCATCTACTCCTACTTCACTTGCTGGGTGGTCATTGGCAGAGAAATGCATTGTACGAAGCGGTACACAACGCGAAGCATAACTAAGGCACCAACGTGGAGCCATGGCGAAGAGTTCCTGACCACTTCCTAAAACCAACCACACAACGAACCCGACTCCTGTTAAGAAACGCATGACATCTATTTGCCGATGATCAGATTGATTCCATAAAAACCACGCTTGATCTTGAATTCACCCAAACTGCGATAGGTTTGATCCTGCGGAACGGTCAAAAAAAAGGCATAGTCCTGGCTAAAGGCGGTGAAAGAGAGCATAGGAGAAATTCCCAACTCCAATCCCGACGAGAATCGCTTGACCAATTCCAACGAGAGCATCCCTCGCAGATAAGGAACATACCACTCGGGACGCTCAAAAGCGATATCATAAAGCGGAAAAGGAACTCCGCTAGCGTTAAGCACTGCGCTACTCTCTGTATAGGCCGGGAAGGGATTGATGTGAAAAACAGGGCCCAGTCTTGTATGAAGACCGACACGCCATTTTTCAGATCGGTACAATGGGACAAGACTACTCACATAACCATATAATTCTACATTCTTGATGCCCGCCGCTAAAAAGGCGTACTTGTCCTTTTCCGGTGTATAGTAGGGAAGTGGCTGGTCGATATCATAAAAATACTTTTCATAATTGACCGATGCGGATAACCCCCAGCGTAATTTTTTTCCCGATCGCTTTATCGCTTTATTAAAATCTGCCCAAATAGTAGTCTGTGGGATCTGCTCGAGCCCTATCTGTCCTTTCAACATTTTATTCTTGGGCAAAAAACTACTGGTCATTCCCAATCCAAATTGTCGCTGTGGTTCTTGGGCCTGCCCCCGGACAGATATCAGTAGCGCCAACAGAACGAATGGGTTTACAATAAGTGAGTGAAAGATGCACATTGATTTTCTCATGGTTGTTAGTTTTAGTTGATGAATTACTGGCTTGACAGTAGAATGATTTGGCTTAATCGCTGAACTACAGGATGTGAAAAAAATAAAAAAGGTGCGAAGCTCCTTAGGCAAGCCCCGCACCTTTGCATCAATCACAAACACCGGAACCCAGCAGAAATAAAGTCTTTAATACTTGTTGGTTAAAAAATAATTTGAACGTCAGAAATTCATGGTTGACATCTCTTATCGTAAGCGAGTAAGGATGTTGTTGATTCAACTTTGCCTTAAAGGGCAAGTTATTAGGTGCCTGGTTAAAGGGTACTCCATTGGCAGGCCAGGGTATCTCTTCGCATGCATTCCATTGCAACGAGCAGTAATTGATACCGGCAAGAGATATCCTATCCTTGGCCCAGCTATTAGGCCTCCTCTTATACAACTTCAACTTGCCCTTAATACGAGTCCTCGTACTTTTTCCATCCATCATAACGCCATTCTGAGAAACGGCATAGCGGAATTCCCGGCGCAAAGAAGGGGAAAGAGAGGAGGGCACATCTTCCCTAGTAAGTCGAATGCGCGCGCTGGCCGATGGATGACAATCATAAAAAACGTTGCTGTTTAACCAATTGAGGATGTCCTTTATGGTGGTCCAGTTATCGAAAATAAAAAGAAGTATATCCTTGAACTTTTTTCCTCCTCGCTGTGTAGCCGCAAATTGCTGAAGCTCGAGCTCCGGATCGCTTAGCTCAAGATCGAAGCTGCTGTTGAGCACAGGCCAATAAAATTCCTCATCGACAGGAAGGTCAGTACCCGGTTGGTCGTCAGGAAGATCCTCTCCTGCCATAGCCAGCCAACGATTTTCCTGTTCATTTTGGATGGTCCGTACCGATTCAAATTGCAGGGATTTGGCAAAAAATGTACTGGCCACATCGGTCTGAGGCCGGAACACTTCAAACTCGAGGTAATCTAATACCCACTCGCGATAAAGGTCCGGGTCGGTCAAACCCATACACAACCTTTTTTCCTGGAACTGTGTGGCCAACTGGGCAGCTATGGTGGCAAAAAAGGCATCATAGTCCTGATCGTATTGCTGCAGAAGATCGGCCGTTCTTACTACAGAGGCCAAGTTGATAAACGTAAGGGCCTCTCCAGTATTACGAATAGATTCATTCATGATCAGTTCTCTTACAGCCGATTCAATTTGAACCTGTCGTGATAATAATTGCTCGACATAGGGCCTCACTAAGGATTGAGCGACCGGGTCATTGCTCAAGCGATGATTTAAATCAGTCGTTCGCTGATCTTGTGCCATTGCCTGGCAAAGCAGAAAGGATAAAAAAATAGCAGATATAAATTTTTTCATATAAATAAAATTGTGATTTTAGGAATTTTAACCCCTGCGCAGGAATTACAATATGTACTTTGTAAATATGTAAGCTTGTTGAAACCAAACCACGAGAAAATAAACAGAATTGCACTGTTTTTTTCTCTGCCAAGGAACTTGTACCTTCATGCCTTAAACCAAGAAAAACTTTTACCATGGCAGACGTACAAATCACCGCGTACAACGTAAAAACAAAAGAAAAGGGCGTCGTAATGCAAGATGCCGTTATCACCAAGACCGCTAAGGGCGCCTATATGGCCCAGGGAAATGATGGAAAGGGAAATAAACTCACTACGCTCATGGGCGAAGAAAAAGCAATGGCCGCCATCAAAGCCGGCGTAGCCAAACAAGGCTGGTAAAATAACTAGATCTTCATAAAGGAGGTAAGACTACTAAGGTCTTGCCTCTTTTTTTTGCAAGAAAGTCCAGATACCCTCTAAAAAGCGGTGAACGGCCTCCATATTCTTAACCGAAGAGACCACCAACAAAAAATTTCTGCCATTTTGCTTGAGCTGGCCATGCCTTGTTTGCGTCTGCAAATAGGTGATGATCCCTTTGAAGGTCTCTGACTCAAAATAGGGTGAGTCAGGTCTATTGATAAAGAAGCAACGCAGTAATTCATCTTTCAAGCTTATTTTCTCGAACCCTAACGCAACGGCCAATCGTCGACACTGCACGGTAATAAAAAGATCGTTTACCGGCTGGGGGATCGAGCCAAAACGATCACTCAGTTCCAGCCGCATGCCCTCGAGTTCCTCCTCTGTCTCGCAACTATCGAGTCGCTGATATAAAGACAAGCGCTCGGTAATACTGGAAACGTAATCATCGGGGATCAGTATCTCCAGGTCGGTATCGATGGTACAATCCTGTACAAAATCATCTTGGCGGGCAATCTCCTCCTTGAAAAGTTCCTTGAAGTCCTTGCGCTTGAGCTCACGAATGGCTTCTTCGAGAATTTTTTGATACATCTCAAACCCGATCTCGGCCATAAAGCCACTTTGTTCTCCTCCTAATAAATTGCCGGCCCCCCGAATATCCAGATCGCGCATGGCGATCTGAAATCCGCTACCTAACTCGCTGTGCTGCTCCAAGGTCTGTAACCTCCGGCGCGAATCATTGGGAAGTGTGCTCATGGGCGGGGCCAACAAATAGCAGAACGCTTTTTTATTGCTTCTACCGACACGGCCTCGTAACTGATGCAGGTCGCTGAGACCGAATTGGTGAGCATTATTAATAATGATGGTATTGACATTAGGAATATCTACTCCGCTCTCGACAATGTTGGTACAAACCAATACATCGTACTTACGATCTATAAAATCAAGAATACGCTGCTCAAGCACCTGTCCCTCCATTTGTCCATGGGCATACCCTACTTGCAGATCGGGACAAAGTCCCTGTATAATCCCGGCCATTTCGGGTAAGCCCGCTACCCGGTTGTAAATAAAGAAAACTTGTCCGCCACGCTCCGCCTCAAAATAGATCGCCTCGCGAATAGCATCCTCGTTATAGACCAGCACTTCGGTCTGGATGGGTTGTCGATTAGAGGGCGGCGTATTGATGATGCTCAGATCGCGCGCGCCCATTAGTGAAAACTGGAGCGTTCGCGGTATCGGCGTTGCCGTAAGGGTCAGGCAATCGACCACCGTGCGAAGCTCCTTGATCTTTTCCTTATGCGCCACCCCGAACTTTTGTTCCTCGTCGATCACCAACAGACCCAGGTCCTTAAACTGAACATCCTTAGCGAGCAGACCATGTGTTCCGATGATAATATCAATTTTCCCTTCTTTTAATAATTGCAGCGTTTGCTTTTTTTCTTTGGCCGTTTTAAAGCGGTTGATATAGTCAACGGTCAACGGAAAATCTTTCAAGCGTTCGCGGAAGGTCTTGTAATGCTGAAAAGCCAAAATAGTAGTAGGCACCAAGACCGCTGCTTGTTTTCCATCTACACAGGTCTTGAACGCCGCCCGGATCGCCACCTCGGTCTTACCAAATCCAACATCACCGCAAACCAATCTGTCCATGGGAGAAGAGGACTCCATATCTTTTTTTACGTCGGCCGTGGCCCGACTTTGATCGGGCGTATCCTCGTAAATAAAAGAGGCTTCCAATTCGTGTTGCATATAATTATCGGGCGAGTGGCTAAATCCTTGCTGCGCCTTTCTGCGTGCATAAAGTCCGATCAGATCTACCGCGATCTCCTTTACCCTCGACTTGGTCTTTTCTTTCAATCGATTCCAAACGTCGGTACCCAGTTTATTGATCTTGGGTACCGTCCCTTCTTTGCCGGAGTATTTGGCGATCTTATGAAGACTGTTGATATTAACGTATAAGATATCCGAATCACGATAGACCAACCTCACCGCCTCTTGCCAGCGACCGGCTACTTCTATTTTCTGAAGTCCGCTAAACACACCTACCCCATGGTCGATGTGGGTAACAAAATCACCAGGCTGTAATTCGCGAAGCGTACGAAGTGTCAGCGCCTTATTCTTACTGTATGCCTGCTTGACCTTGTATTTATGATAGCGCTGAAAAAGCTGATGATCGGTATAACATACGAGCTTCAGATCATGATCGATAAATCCCTCGTGGATAGCCTGCGTATGCGGATGAAAGACCACTCCCGCCTTTAGATCATCAAAGATCGATTGTAACCGTTCCAACTGTCGGGCACTATCGGAAAAAATATGTAGTTGATAGTGTTTGGCCTCCCAGTTCTTTAGGTCTTGGATCAACCGGTCGAACTGACGATTAAAAGCGGGCTGCTCCTTGGTGTTGTACTCAATGACAACCGATACTCCTTGGCTGGGCAATTCAATTCCTTCCCAGTTTATCAAATGAAAGCTATTTAGCGCGGCACCAAAAGAGGTGGCGGAAACGATCTTATCTGAATCCGTAGCTTGTGACCAGCGCTCCTCTCCTTCTTCCGGCTCGGACAATTTGGTTGGCGCCTCGGCCATCCATTGTCTGAACTGCACAAAAGATTCCTGATAATCTGAAATACGATCGAGGCAAAGCCGATAGTCTTGTATCCATATTACCGTGTTGGCCGGCAAGAACTGTAGTAAGGGGATTTGCTCGGTAGCCGCCACTTGCAGATCGATACGTGGAATAATGCTCACCTGAGAAAGTTTTCTTTCGCTGAGTTGTGTCTCGGGATCGACCAACCGAATGGAATCTACCTCGTGACCGAATAACTCGATGCGGTAGGGCTTGTCATTCCCCACGGAGTAGATATCGAGTATGCCACCGCGAATTGCAAACTGCCCGGGCTCGTATACAAAATCGACCCGCTCAAAACCATAGTCGCTAAGCTGCAAAAGCAGCGCCGGAACATCAAGGGTAGCGCCAGTCTTTATCGAGATGATGCGTGAAGAAAGCAGTTCGGGTACCACTACCTTTTCAGCCACCGCCTCTGGATAGCTTACCAATACTTTTTTTCGCAGCTCGCCGGCGATCGCAGCCCGTTCGGCCAAACGCGTAAGTGCCTCTGTGCGAAGCATGACATGTGAGGGATTCAGCAAATTAAAATTCTTGCTGTTCTTAAAAGAGCTCGGAAAATAGAAACAATCGAGTGCACCCGTAAGACTCTCGAGGGTATTATGAAAATAAGCAGCCTCTTCCGCATCGTTACAGATAACCAGATGATTATAAGAAGAAGTGGAGGCTTGCTGTAAAACGGCGGCCAATACAAAGGCAGGAGCAGACCCCTGAAGACCTTGCAGACGGGTCGTTGCGGGATGGGGCATAAGAAGCCTGTCCATCAATTGAAAATGACGGGGGCTATTACTATAGGCGGCCAACAAATCCTGAACAACCATGACTGCGGCCGCAAAGATAGCTCGAATAATTTATTATCTTTAATTCAAACAAGTCTATGGCACTGCTCCCTTGGCAAAAAGGCGTCATTATCAAGACGGAGGACTGCAGTTCCACCACTCGCCGATTCTGGATAAAAATTCCTGCGTTGGAGCGATTTGATTTTATTCCCGGACAATTTGTAACCCTCGACCTGCCCATTCACGAAAAGCCTAATAAACGCTGGCGCAGTTACTCGATCGCTTCCTGGCCCGATGGTACCAATGTATTCGAATTGGTTATCGTAAAAGTAGAGAACGGGTTGGGCACCACCTATCTTTTCAATGAAGCTACCGTGGGCACCGAGCTTACCTTGCGCGGGGCACTGGGCGTATTTACTTTACCCGATGAACTAGACAAAGAACTCTTCCTTATTTGTACCGGTACGGGTATTGCCCCCTTCAGAAGCATGGTACATCATCTAGCTAACCACCAGATTGCCTTTCACCGGGTGCATTTGATCTTTGGAGCCCGTCTCCAAACCGACTTGCTTTATTATGATGAATTAAAGGCCCTCGAAAAAAGACTCCCAGGTTTTCTATACCACCCAACACTCTCCCGCGAAAGCTGGAACGGACACCGAGGTTATGTCCATGCCGTTTATAAAGAGCTCTGTCAAGGTCACCCCCCTGCTCATTTCTACCTTTGCGGATGGAAAAATATGATCGATGAGGCCATTACTACCATCAAGGGAATGGGCTATGACCGAAAAAGTATTCACCAAGAGATCTACGGATAAAACAGCGTATTGTCATTAACTTTGGCACTTCTTATCAATTGCCATTGCCATGCCTATCAAAACCATTATTGAGCCCTTTCGCATCAAGTCGGTAGAACCCATTTTTTTTAACAGTAAAGAGGAACGCATAAATATTTTGCGCGACGCGCATTACAATGTATTTACTATTGCCTCGCGTCAGGTATTGATCGATCTGCTTACCGATAGTGGTACCTCGGCCATGAGCAGTCGTCAGTGGGGAGGCATCATGGAAGGAGACGAATCATATGCAGGCAGTCCCAGTTTCTATCGCTTCGAGAATATGGTAAAGCGTATCACTGGTATGCCCTTTGTAATCCCTACTCACCAGGGACGAGCCTCAGAAAAGATCCTATTTTCGGCCGTTGGCGGAAAAGGTAAATACTTTATCAGCAATACGCTATTTGATACGACAAGGGCGAATATCGAATTTTCTGGAGCAGAAGGCATCGACCTGATCTGCGAAGAAGGAAAAGATCCCCTCAAACCCGCTCCCTTTAAGGGGAATATGAATGTTGATGCACTCGAACCTACTTTGCTCGAAAAAGGGATCGCCAATATTCCAATGGTGATCCTGACCATCACTAATAATTCAGGAGGGGGCCAGCCCGTTAGCATGGCCAATATAAAAGCGGTGAGCGCCATTTGTAAAAAACATGGTGTACCTCTTTTTATCGATGCCTGTCGCTTTGCCGAGAATGCCTACTTTATCAAAAAAAGAGAGCCGGGCTATGCCGACAGAAGTATAGAATCGATCGCACAAGAAATGTTCTCGTACGCGCAAGGCGCGACCATGAGCGCCAAGAAAGACGCCTTTGCCAATATAGGTGGATTCTTATCGCTGCACGACGAAAAGCTGGCGATGGAATGCCGCAACCTGCTCATCATTACAGAAGGATTTCCTACCTACGGTGGACTCGCTGGTCGCGATCTGGAAGCGATTGCCATCGGGCTCGAAGAGGTCATGGATGAAAACTATCTGCAGTATAGGATCCGTAGTATGGAATACCTTACCGAAAAACTGATGGCCGCAGGCGTGCCAGTGATGCAACCTGCCGGAGGACATGCTGTTTATCTGGATGCGAAGGCCTTCCTCCCGCAGATCCCCGTTGATCAGTATCCCGGTCAAGCCCTGGTTTGTGCCTTGTACACAGAGGGAGGCATACGAACAGTAGAGATCGGTTCGCTGATGTTTGGGAAATATAATCAAAACGGGAAACTAATTCCTGCCCCCCTCGAATTGGTCAGGCTGGCCATTCCTCGCCGGGTCTACACACAAAGCCATATCGATTATGTAGCGGAAGTGATCATAGAGGTGTTCCAAAAGAGAAACGAAATAAAAGGACTGCGTATCATAGAGGAAGCCCCATTACTGCGTCATTTTACAGCCAAGCTACAACCCGCTTGATCTTGACAGCTATCCGGGCTCAGATCGATATCAATCCAGTTTGCTAGAGCGCTTTTTTGATCAAGTCCTTTATGGCATCGATCGAAATTCTTTCTTGCTGCATCGAATCGCGATAGCGAATGGTAACAGTCCTGTCCTCTTTGCTTTGGTAATCGACCGTAATACAGAAAGGGGTTCCCAGCGCATCCATTCTCCGGTATCGCTTACCGATAGAATCTTTCTCTTCGTAAAAACAACGAAAATCTTCTTTACACTGAGCAATAATATCTTGAGCGATCTCCGGAAGACCATCCTTTTTGTTAAGCGGCAATACCGCCATTTTGATCGGAGCCAGCGCTGCTGGAAATTTCAAAACGACCCGGCTGTCTTGCTTCTCATCGGTACTCAGGTCTTGTTCTTCGTATGCATGCGACAACACGGCCAAGAACATCCGATCGAGCCCGATGGAGGTTTCTACCACATAAGGAATATAATTGCCAAAGGGCTTACCGGTAGTCGGATCGATCTCATTATCGAAGTACTGTTGTTTCTTCTTGCTGTACTCTTGATGCTGACGCAGGTCAAAATCGGTTCGACTATGGATGCCTTCGAGCTCCTTGAACCCGATGGGAAAATCAAATTCAATATCACAGGCCGCATCGGCATAGTGGGCCAACTTTACATGATCGTGGTAGCGATACTTCTCGGCGGGCAATCCGAGATCGAGATGCCATTGTAAACGACACTGCTTCCAATACTCGTACCACTGCTTTTGGGTACCAGGTCGTACAAAGAACTGCATCTCCATTTGTTCGAATTCACGCATCCTAAAAACGAACTGGCGAGCTACGATCTCGTTGCGAAACGCTTTTCCGACCTGAGCAATTCCGAACGGAACTTTCATGCGTCCCGTCTTTTGGACATTCAAAAAATTAACGAAAATACCCTGTGCTGTCTCGGGTCGCAGGTATACTTTATTATCCTCCTCACCACTGGTTGCCCCGAACTCGGTGGCAAACATCAGATTGAACTGACGGATATCGGTCCAATGACAGGTATCGCTTACCGCACATTTTATCTGGTGGTCTTCGATCAGTTTTTTTAATCCGACAAAATCATCAGCCGCCAGCAATCCCTCCATGTTCGTAACAAGAGTTGTCGCCTGCTCTTTTTGTCCTGCAGCCATAAGGGTCTCGGCATGTGCTTCGATCAGATGATCGACACGATAGCGCTTTTTACTATCGCGGTTATCAATCATAGGGTCATTAAAATTATCAACGTGACCACTGGCCTTCCAGGTAGTGGGATGCATAAAGATGGCCGCATCAATTCCGACTACATCGTCGCGCAATTGGGTCATACTCTTCCACCAGTGATCCTTAATATTTTTTTTAAGCTCACTACCCATTTGACCGTAATCATAGACGGCTTGTAATCCATCATAGATCTCACTGCTGGGAAAAATAAATCCGTACTCCTTGGCATGCGAAATGATCGACTGAAAAAGGGGGGTATCGTTGGCCATAGGATGCAAATATAAACCCTAATACGCTAGTGTAGCTTTTCGTTATTGTGATGGCGGTCTTTGTCACGACCTGTTTTCTTAGCAATACTTTGCTGCAAAGCTTGGGTCAGGTCTACTCCTGTTTGGTTGGCAATACAAAGCAGGACCCATAGTACATCGGCCAGTTCTTCTCCCATTTCTTTTGGGATCTCACCGGGCTTTCCACTTTGGTCCCCGTACTGCCTTGCCATCAAGCGGGCCAATTCGCCGACCTCCTCGGTCAATATGGCCATATTGGTCAGCTCACTGAAATACCGAACCCCATAGGTTTGGATCCATTGATCGACCTGCTGTTGAGCCTGTGCTATTGTCATGGGAAAGAGTTATTTTTTTATTCTTTATTCTTGGTATCGAACCAGATCGTTACCGGTCCGTCGTTGCAAAGGGCCACTTTCATATCTGCTCCAAAAACGCCTGTTTTGATCCGGGCCCCTACCTGGGCTTTGAGCTGCACGATCATTTGCTCGTAAAGAACGATTGCCTGCTCCGGGCGTGCCGCCCTAATAAAAGAGGGCCGGTTCCCTTTTTTGGTGGCCGCCATTAAGGTAAACTGGCTGATCAATAACAGCTCGCCACCTATATCGGACAAGGAATGATTCATTTGCCCGTTCTCATCATTAAAAATGCGCAACTGCACAATTTTTGCACTGAGCCATTCGATATCTTCTTGCGTATCGGCCGACTCAATGCCCAGTAAGACCAGGAGACCCGGGCCTATGGCAGCATGCCGGATTCCTTCGATAGTAACCGAAGCTTCGCTGACACGTTGGATGACCGCTCGCATAAATGAGTTAAATTTGAGAAGGGTAAATGTACAAATGAATTTTGAGGCGCTCTATAAGGAAATCAAGATCACTACAAGCCGAAGCGGTGGTAAAGGCGGGCAAAATGTCAATAAAGTAGAGACGGCGGTATTAGCGTCGCTCGACTTGGGACAAACCCACTCACTCACGGCTGTCCAAGTGGCCCTGATCAGAGAAAAGCTAGCCAATCGCATCAACGATGCCGGTTGTCTTCAGGTAAAATGCCAAACACACCGAACACAGTTGGCTAATAAAGAAGAGGCCATCAAAAGGATCAGACAGTTGATCAGCCAGGCACTTAAAAAGAAGAAACTTCGCATTGCTACTTCCGTACCCCGCGGAGTTCAAGAAAAAAGAATAGAGCAAAAAAAACAACGAGCGGTGGTCAAGCAGCAACGAAAAAAACCCAGGGGTCCGTTTGAAGAATAGGTAGAACGCATGAAAAGACAATTACTCTCACTACTTCTATTAGTTTGTGTGGCGGCGCTGCTGTCTCGAGTGCTCGGCAGTTGCAATAAAGCAGAGTCGATCCGTATGCTGAATCCGGTCGTACTACCTGTCCCTGCAGGCTTTCCAGATCCCTTATATAACAATACCGAAAATCCCTTGACCAGCGAAGGGATCGAATTGGGGCGTCATCTTTTTTATGAGAAGAGACTCTCAATTGATGGGGAACATCCTTGCGCTTCTTGCCACGAGCAACAGGCCTCTTTTGGAACCTTCGAACACGACCGAAGCCATGGCGTCTACAACTCGCATACCCTTCGAAACGCTCCTGTGTTGGTCAACCTGGCCTGGTCCCCTTATTTTCATTGGGACGGGCAATTTGATAAACTCGAACTAGAGGCCACACAACCCATTACCGGCGACCATGAGATGGGCGAAACATTTCCCGCAGTCATTCGTAAACTAGAAGCAGATCCTTATTATAGTAACGCGTTTCGGGACGTGTTCAAGACCAACTCTATTGAGCCGATGCAGATCGTAAAAGCACTTGCTCAGTTTACGGCTACGATGATCTCTTCGAACAGTCGATATGACCAATACAAAAAAGGGCAAGTTGTCTTTACCCCACAGGAACAAGCGGGCTACCAGCTTTTTTTACAGCATTGCAATAGTTGTCACCGCGAACCCCTATTTACCGATCACAGTTTCCGCAATATCGGACTACCGATAGATCCCGCCCTGACCGATCTGGGCAGAATGCGAATTACCGATAACAAAGAGGATTCGCTAAAATTTAAAGTACCCACCCTGCGCAACTGTTACGTATCTTCTAACTATATGCACGACGGACGATTCCTGTCGATCCAACAGTGTATAAATCACTACCGGTTTCAAGTACAAAACAGTGCTACGCTGGATCCCCTTTTACGACAGGGGATCACCCTTAGCAATGAGCAGGTAGACCAATTGATGACGTTCTTAAAAACGCTGACCGATACTAGTTTTATTACTGACCGGCGTTTGGCACGGCCGGAATAACCCTTCTTGCTTTCAACAATTCGAGTCCCTCTTTTTTGGCACTGATCTCGTTTTCGGTATCGCGCTGAGATTGTTTATTCGATTCCAACTTACGCTCCAGATCGGCCTGGTCTTTTTTTAAGGACTCGAGCTTTCGTTCGGCTTTTACAATCGCCTCTTCTTGTGCATTGATATCCAGCTCGAGACTTTCTGCCGCAATATCCGGACCCAGGCCTCTCAAATAATCCTTTACCTTTTCGGCACGGCTTCCGCTGACCGATTTACCCAGCGCTACCCCACCCTGGGTTACTACTAAGGTCAGTACAGCATCTTCTTTTCCTTTACGACTTCGACTTTCTACCTTGACCAAAAAATCGGCTTGCCCCTCGGTAATATCAGGCATAATGGAACCACTGAAAACCTTAAACCCCTTATCTCTGTTAAGAAGTCCTTTTTCTTCGCGAGGACGATAGCCCAGTTTGGAAAAACGCTTAACGATCGCATTCTCTACCGCCTCGGCAGGATATGCATAGTCCGCAATAAAAGCTGCTACCTTCTTTTTATCGAATTCGGCCGTGCCCTCATAGACTTGTGCCGAAAGCGTGGTCAGTCCGGAACAGGCAAACAAAAAAAGCAAGAGATATATTTTCATAGGGGTCCATTTGTACGATAAAGATACAGCAAGGCAACGCACAGAACTGCTATCTTTATGCAAACATTTTGGCTTGAGCGGTATCAAAAAACTGGCAGGACAAACTCTTTGGTACGGGCTACCCAGTGTGGCCAGTCGCTTTCTGGGCTATCTGATGAACCTGAGCTTACCGCTCATCTATAAAGACCCCGGTACCACAGCCGACCTGACCCTGGTTTATGCCGCTGTCGCCTTTTTGACCATCATCTACACCTACGGGTTGGAGACAGCCTACTTTCGCTTTGCCCAAACCGAGGATCGCAGCCGACTCTACAGTACGCTTTCGCTGGCCTTACTCTTTTCATCGATCTTTTTTAGCGGCGTGCTCTGGTATTTTCAAGACAGTTTGGCCCACTGGGCCCGGCTGGGTAATAATAGTGAACTGATCCGCTGGATGATCGGCATCCTGTTTTTGGATTCGCTCTCTACACTGGCCTTTGCGAAACTTAGACAAGAAAATCGTCCGCGTCGCTATGCCTTTGCCAAACTCTCCACGGTCTTGGTAAACATAGTGGTCGTGGTCATTTTTTTAGGGATCATCCCGCGTTATTTGGCCACACATCCCGATTCAAGCCTGACCGCCTTCTATACAAAGGACCAAAGTGGTATCATTTGGTTTTTGATCGGAAATTTTTTCGGAAGTCTGGTTTGTTGGCTGCTGCTAGCCAAAGAATGGATTACCATCCGGCTTCGGTTCGATCTTTCTCTTTTTAAAAAAGTGATGGCCTATGCCTGGCCCTTGGTTTTGGTCGGTATGGGTGGGATCGCCAATGATATGCTGAGCCGACTACTCTATCAATTTGTGGTCGATCTGCCGGCCGAAGAAGCCAAACACCAATTGGGCGTATTCGCCAATATTGTTCGCCTCTCCATTGTCATCACCATTGCCATCCAGGCCTTTCGCATGGCGGCAGAACCCTTCTTTTTTAATCGCAGCGGTCAGCAAGAGGCTCCGCAGACCTATGCCCGTATCATGAATTATTTTGTGATCGTATGCTGTTTTTTATTTCTGGGGCTATCGCTGTATCTCGATCTGATCAAATGGTTCTTTGAGTCGATCGATCGTGCCCGTTGGACCGAGGGATTATATGTTGTGCCGTTGATTGCGATGGCTAATATTTTTCTGGGCATCTATTATAACCTTAGTATCTGGTACAAGCTTACGAATAATAATTTCACCGGGGCCTTGATCACGATCGCCGGAACGGTTATTACCATTGTGCTGACCACTACACTGATCCCTGTTTTGGGTTATCTGGGGGCAGCCCTGGCGAGTTTTTGTTGCTATTTAGTGATGATGATCAGTAGTTATGTGCTGGGGCAACGAACCTACCCCGTACCGTATCCCGTAAAAAAAATTCTATTCTACCTGGTACTCGCTTCGTTCCTTTACGTATCTCATCGATGGTTACTCAGCCTTTGGGATTCCCCAGCCTTCAACTTGGGTCTGGCCACTGCATGGCTGGCCCTCTTTGCCTACGTGGTGCAACAAAAGGAACAATTTCAACTCTCGTTTCGGAATCGCTCCCTCTAGCCGATCGGTTCAGGGTTTTACAAATGGATTGTGCTGCCTCTCGTGCCCGATTGTGGTGGGTATTCCATGGCCGCTATGCACATGGGTTTCCCCAGGCAGCGTATACAACTGTGTCCGGATGCTGTTAGAAAGTGTATCAAAATCAGATCCGGGCAGATCGGTTCTACCCACACTCTCTCTGAAAAGTACATCCCCGGCAATCACCCAATTTCCGGCAGGGTAATACAATGAAATACTACCAGGGGAATGTCCGGGTGTCAGCAAGATCTCCAAGCGATCTTCTCCCAGCAGAAGCGACTCCCCCTCTTTAAGGTGATGGATGGGGCCTTCGTACTGGTCAAAGGGCAGGTTCCAGGCCGTGCCGGCCATGGGAGCAAAATCGAATACTTTTTGCTCCAGGGAGTGAAAATGCAATTCGAGCCCCCAGGTCTCATGAACAAACCGATTCCCAAACACATGGTCCAGATGACAATGGGTGTTGACCAGCAAACGGGGCTTGAGCTCCAGTTTGGCAATCCAATCCTTTACTTGCTCCCTCTCTTCCGGAAAATAACAACCGGGGTCAATAATCAATGCCTCCTTTTGTTCGTTATAGACCAAGTAGGTGTTTTCATGAACGGGGTTAAAGACGCGGGAAGCCAGTGTTAACATAGCAGGGTTTTCGTAATTTTAATGTCCACATACAAAGATAGCCATGAACAAAGTCCGGTATTATTTTTTAGGAGGATTGTTGAGCTTGACCCTGCTTAGCCAGGCGCAGGTCAACACCGTGCAATTTGGAAAGAACCGGGTGCAGTATCAACCCTTCAAGTGGAAGTACTATCAAAGCGACAATTTCAATACCTACTTTAGCCAAGACGGACTAGGCCTTGGTGAGTTCGTCTCGCAAGTGGCAGAAGCGGAGCTTCCTTCTGTAGAGCGTTTCATTGAAATGGGATTACAACGCAGGCTCAACATCGTTGTTTATAATAATTACGATGAGATGCAGCAGTCCAATATCGGCATGGGGATCGACTGGCAAAATACGGGTGGACTCACCAAGCTTGTCAACAACAAGATGGTAGTCTATTTCGATGGCAATAAGGAAAATCTTCGCCTGCAGATCAGACAAGGTATTGCCCGGAACCTCGTTGAAAATCTACTTTTTGGAGAAGACCTAGGCGAATACGCTGCCAACCAGGCCTTACTCGATCTACCCAAATGGTTGACCGATGGATATATCCTCTATACGGCTGAAAACTGGAATACTTCCTTGGATGATGAACTCAGAGCCGTCATGCTGATGGGTAGCTACCGCAACTTCTATCAATTTGCCTTTGAGAAACCCAATTTGGCCGGACAGGCTTTTTGGAAATATATCGCAGATAAATATGGTAAAAATAAGGTGACCTATTTCTTGAATTTGGCACGCACCTTCCGCAACCTCAATAGTGCTTCGTATAAATTATCTAAAAAGAAGTTCAAGCCCTTGCTGCAAGACTTCATGAACGACATGCAAACTGTCTACTTCAAAGACATCAAGGGTAGACGCAATGCCCCCCGCGGACAACTGGCGGTTAGTGAGTATGCCGGCAAAAAAGATTTTTACCATTTCAATGCCAATCCGGTCCCGCGCAGTTTCTCCTATGCCGTTACCGAGTACAAGCAAGGGCGCATTCAATTGATATTGATGGAGAATTTCGTCAAACGTAATGTACTACTGAAACAAGGCGTGCTTTCGCGAGAAGAAGATCGCAATCCGAATTATCCCCTCATAGCGTGGGATGGCAAAGGGACAAGACTGGCCGTTCTGTATCACGAGAAAGGCGAGCTCAATTTCTTTGTCTACGATATGACCCGTCGTATCAAGATCAATCGACAAGTATTCGACAAGTTCGACCAGGTAACTGACATGAAATATATGCTCGATAACAATACACTTATCTTGAGCGCGGTCAGAAGCGGACAATCCGATATTTATATTTATAAGATCGACAAGCAGCAAATAGAGCAGATCACAAACGATAAGTATGACGACCTTGATCCCTCTTTCGTAGCATTTCCCAACAAGACCGGCATCCTTTTTTCAAGCTCTCGTCCCAATGCTACCATCCGAGAAGAAGAGGGTCCATTACCCAAACGACCTTACAACATATTCTTAGTGGACAATTGGAACCAATCAGAGACCAGACAGATCTCGCAACTGACGAATCTGGCCCGCGGTAACGCCCGTTTTCCCTCTCAATACAATACCAGTCACTTTACGTTCGTCAGCGACGAGAATGGCATTGGAAACCGTTATGCCGGCTTCTTTACCACCGAGCGAGCCGGACTGGATACCCTTGTATTCATCGGAGATGAGGTGTTGCGCAATCCTCCCAAAAATGATGTCGATAGTTTGCTCAAAGAATGGGATAAGACCGATGTCGACTCTGTCGGATTTGTGTCCGTAACCCTCGATTCGGCCTATGTTTTTCCGCTGACAAATTACCAAAGCAGTTTACTGGAGACCCGTACCGCCGGCGATAATCAACAGGTGAGTGAGGTCGTTCGACTCGGGGATGCTAAATTGTTGTATCGTCTGAAAGTAGACGAAAACACCCTTCGCAGAAGAAATATTACGGCAAGACCAAGTGAATATGTGCGCAAATTGATCGAAGAAGAGAAGAAAGCCAGTCGTCGCATTGCGCCGGCCCCTAGCCCCGTTCCGGAAATGCCGCTCCCCCCAAAAGCCAATTCGATCTTTAATAGTGGCTTTGAAGATGAGCCCACAGGCAAGACGCCGACCGCAGGCATCGCCACAGGTAATGCCGCGCGTAAAAGTGCTCGCTCCAAGATATTCGAGTACCGGCCCGCTAAATTTTTCAATGACTACTTGGTAAGTGGATTCAATAATAACGTACTCGTTACGCGCTATCAGCCCTATCAGGGAGGACGCGGCCCCATCCAACTAAGCAATAACAATCCGCTCAATGGCATCTTGCGACTTGGCACCTCCGATCTGATGGAAGACTTGAAGTTTGCAGGCGGACTTCGCATTAGTCCCAACCTGGATGCCAATGAATATATTTTGACCGGCCAATATCTCAAAAAACGAATCGATTACGGGTTTACCTATTATCGCAACACGTTAAAGAATCCACCGCTCTACAACGATTCTATTTTCTTTGATACAAAACTGCATTCCAATCTTTATCAAGCCACGGTCAGCTATCCTTTCAATAAAGTTAGAAGCCTGCGCATCAATGCCGGATACCGAAGTGATCGCTATGTAAAACTGGCTAACCCGGTCTATCCCGACCAATCACTCAAAGGGAAGGACAATGTACTTCAATACGGCCTGGTGCATATTGAATTGATCCACGACGATGCTATCTCCCCTGCCCTCAATATCTGGAATGGACTTCGCTACAAAGTCTACTTCGATTACAATGCACAAATAGGCAGTAACGCAAAAAACACATTCCAATCGATGCCCTATACGATGAACCTGGGTTTTGATATTCGGCATTTCTTACCGCTTTACCGAAACATTACCTGGGCCGTGCGCGGCGCGGCCGATTTTTCTTGGGGTTCGCAAAAATTCATCTACTACCTGGGAGGTGTCGACAACTGGCTGATGTTCGGTCAAAACAGAAAGGCAGATGGATCGTACCGCTATTTCGATCCAGGCAATGTGCCTGACCGCGATGCTGAGTATGCTTTTGAATCATTGGCCGTAAACCTTCGAGGCTTTAAGCAAAATGTCGCCAATGGCAATAATGCGTTGGTCATTAATAGCGAGATCCGAGTACCGGTTTTCAGCAGCTTCTTTAATCGTCCTATCAATAATGCGTTCTTACGAAATCTGCAGATCGTACAATTCGTAGATATGGGTACGGCCTGGAATGGCGCCTACGATAAATTAGAAAGACCTTATGTATCGTATAGTTCGGCTCCGGTCACCATACGGGTCAAGGCAGGTGGCCTGGGTCCACTGGCCGGTGGCTACGGATTCGGTGCGCGCAGTACGTTGCTCGGTTATTTCTTAAAACTAGATGCTGCCTGGCAAATGAACGGCTTTTTCAAAGGAAGACCTATTTACTATTTTGCCATGGGGCTTGACTTTTGATTTGTTATCTTAGAGAGACGAACCAACTTGCATGCCAGTTATTCTTGCCCTCGATCAGGGCACGACCAGCAGTCGTAGTATTCTCTTTGATGAGAAAGGCACTTTGCTGGGCGTAGCTCAAAAAGAATTCAAGCAATACTACCCCCAACCGGGTTGGGTAGAGCATGATGCCCATGAGATCTGGGAAACTCAATTCGCAACCTTAGCAGAAGTACTTGCCAAGGCCCGCATTGAGCCGCATCATATTGCCGCCATTGGAATTACCAACCAACGCGAGACCACCGTGGTATGGGATAGACATAGCGGTGAACCCATTGCCCCGGCCATTGTTTGGCAAGACCGCCGCACGGCCGCGTACTGCGATCAATTACGTCAGCAAGGCATTGCTCCTTTGTTACAGGAAAAGACCGGGTTGATACTGGATGCTTATTTCTCAGCGACCAAGCTAAAATGGATTCTCGATCAAATTCCTGGTGCCCGTGAAAAGGCCTCGAACGGAGAACTGGCCTTTGGGACCATTGACAGTTGGTTGATCTATAAACTTACCAAGGGAACCGTGCATGCCACTGACATAAGTAATGCATCTCGCACCCTGCTCTTTAATATCCATACGCTGCAATGGGACCCCGAATTATTAACCCTGTTTGATATTCCTGCATCCGTTTTACCAGTGGTAAAGCCCAGTTCTGGTGTGATTGGCGAGTGCACCATTATTCCCGGCGCCCGCATTCCTATTGCGGGTGTCGCAGGCGATCAGCAGGCCGCTTTGTTCGGACAACTGTGTACCGAAGAAGGTATGGTCAAGAATACCTATGGTACCGGCTGTTTCATGTTGATGAATACTGGTGAGAAAGCCATTACTTCCACCAACCAATTACTAACGACCATTGCCTGGCAGATCGATGGCAAGACCACCTATGCCCTCGAAGGATCGGTCTTTATTGGTGGGGCCGTTGTGCAATGGCTACGCGATGAACTAAAAGTAATCAACTCCGCCCCGGATATCGAAAAACTTGCCGCGACCGTAAAAAGTAGCGAGGGAGTGTATATCGTTCCCGCTTTTGCCGGATTAGGGGCCCCCTATTGGAATGCACACGCCAGAGGAGCGCTGTTCGGACTTACCCGGGGAACGAATCATGCGCATATTGCCCGTGCGGCATTAGATAGTATTGCCTATCAATCTGCCGATCTGCTCAAATGCATGCAGGCCGATTCACATATTCCTATTCGCGAGCTTCGTGTAGACGGTGGTGCCACTGCCAATGATCTATTAATGCAGTTTCAGGCCGATCTGCTGGATTGCAACGTAGTGAGGCCCATTATCATAGAGACGACAGCCATGGGGGCAGCCTTTTTAGCCGGACTGGGTGTAGGGCTTTGGAAAGACCAAGAATCACTTAAACTACAATGGAAGCGCGAACGCGTTTTTGAGCCCTCACTACCTGTAGAAGAACGAAATATACTTTTAAAAGGGTGGCAGCGTGCCGTCAAGGCCACGATCGCGTGGGCTGCGGATCAGCCCCTATGACAAACAAGCATAAATTGAATTATCAGTTCTAGAAACTAATTGCCCGTTTATGAATCCAATCCTCACAGAACTTATCGGAACAGCACTGCTTATTTTTTTGGGTTGTGGTGTCAATGCCAACAACACCCTGCATAGCTCGCATGGAAAAAACAGCGGCTGGCTATTGATCAGTTTCGGCTGGGGACTGGCGGTTTTTGTAGCTGTGTATGCAAGTGTATCGTTGGGAGGACCTGGTCATCTCAATCCGGCCGTAAGTCTCGCTATGCTGATGATGAGTAAACTTACGCCGGCTCTTTGCGGTCAATATATAGTTGCGCAATTAGGGGGTGCGATCGTGGGGGCCGTGTTGGCTTGGCTCTCTTATCGAGACCACTTTAATGCACACGCAAATGCCGAGGAAAAACTTGGTGTATTTTCGACGAGTCCGGGTATTCGCAACATCACACAAAATCTGATCAGCGAAATATTAGCCAGTTTTGTCTTTGTGTTGGCTATACTTTGTATTAAACCCTCCGCCAATACACTGGGAAGTCTCGATGCCTTAACAGTAGCACTTTTAGTAATGGCCATAGGTATGTCCCTGGGT
>Ga0078894_10000245_pt1 | contig 36504 bp, 32 predicted proteins | sample LauGreSu1BDMLBSD_2_FD_67506 | JGI IMG/M metagenome (GOLD analysis project Ga0078894, IMG submission 67506) | Freshwater lake microbial communities from Lake Michigan, USA - Su13.BD.MLB.SD (version 4) (version 4) | ecosystem: Environmental > Aquatic > Freshwater > Lake | place: Lake Michigan... | reverse complement strand
TATCATCAATTATAAAGATATTATTGAAAGTTGCATCATTTTCTACTACCAAAGTGGATTTCAAAAATACTTCACCATTTACAAATAAATTACCATTCATGGACGTATCCCCCATGGTAAATAAATTACCATTCATAGATGTATCCCCCATGGTAAATAAATTATTATTTATGGTGGCATCGCTTCCTACTAACAATGTAGTATTCATATTCGCTTCACCATATACAAATAAATTACCATCCATGGATGTATCACCTACGGTATATATATTCGTATTGAACGTTGCATCGCCTCCTACTACCAACCCGGAATTCAAAGAAAGATCACCATTTACAAATAAATTTCCGTTCATAGATGTATCCCCCGTTATAAACATATTATTATTGATCGTTGCATCGTTTCCTACTACCAATGACGAATTCAATGAAAGATCCGAACTCACTATTAATTTACTATTTGCATATAAATCATCGGTAAATGTCTTTGAACCACCAATTGTTTGTATAGTAGTCAAATCTACTGTTTTTCCTCCAATATTATGTATATATGAATAAGCGGAATTTCTGAAATAAATTTTTAAAACAGAATCACTCGTATAATTTGGTTGGACTACATAAACAACAACCTTTATATATTTTGATTTCTCTACAATTGTCTCAACATATACAGTATTCGTAACTATTTGTGGAGTTATAGAATATGGTACCAACGTTTTACTAGTACTACCATCCGCTACTAATGCATAGGTGATATTATCATCTGATGTGTATATCATTGTATAAATATATGTTGGGTCATATGTATCTAATGTCGTATAGATATTCAAATCCCAATTACCATTAATTGTACTCGTTAAAAAGGTGTATGGAGCACATACAAAACTACCTAGTATATCGGATGTGTTATTATTAATTGTTTTTGTTATATAAGTTTGGGTCCCATTATTTGTATATGCATTTAAAGTACCATCATTATAAGGAGCAGTTTGTGTACTACTATCCAAATATAATGTAAACCCACTAATGGTTGAATTATAACCAGTATAACCGGTGTAACCAGTAGAACCAGTGGGACCCGTGATTCCAGTTGGTCCAGTAGTGCCAGTATAACCAGTAGGACCTGTACGGCCAGTACTACCAGTTCTACCGGTTGGACCGGTATATCCAGTATAACCGGTATAACCAATTGGGCCAGCCATACCTCTTTGACCGGTATAACCAGTTGGTCCAATAGGACCCATATAGCCAGTATAGCCGGTATAACCCGTATAACCGGTATAGCCAGTATAGCCAGTAAGACCTGTATACCCAGTATAACCAGTAGATCCGGTCATACCTGTATAACCATAGTATCCTCTTGGCCCGGTTGCTCCGGTGACACCAGTAGACCCATCTAAACCATTTATACCTGCTGGTCCAGTTCGTCCAGTTGGGCCAATTGCGCCAGTATTCCCAGTCACACCTCTTGGACCAGTATATCCAGTATAACCAGTCACACCGATCGGACCAGTATATCCCGTGTAACCAGTATATCCAGTGTAACCAGTATAACCAGTATAACCGGTATAGCCGGTATAACCCGTATAACCTGTATAACCCGTATAACCTGTATAGCCGGTATAACCCGTTGTACCGGTTTGTCCTCTCATACCAGTAGGACCTGTCATTCCGGTTGGTCCGGTGGTACCAGTCATTCCTGTTGGACCTGTCATTCCGGTCATTCCGGTTGGACCGGTGGTACCAGTCATTCCTGTAGGACCTGTCATTCCGGTCATGCCAGTTGGGCCCGTCATTCCGGTAGGACCTGTCATACCTGTAGGACCCGTCATACCGGTAGGACCAGTCATTCCGGTAGGACCAGTCATTCCGGTTGGTCCAGTCATGCCGGTTGGTCCGGTCATTCCCGTTGGTCCAGTCATGCCAGTTGGGCCAGTCATACCGGTTGGTCCCGTCATCCCGGTTGGTCCGGTCATTCCGGTTGGTCCAGTCATACCAGTAGGACCAGTCATTCCGGTTGGACCTGTCATACCAGTAGGACCAGTCATTCCGGTTGGTCCCGTCATTCCGGTAGGACCCGTCATTCCGGTAGGACCAGTCATGCCAGTTGGGCCGGTCATTCCCGTTGGTCCAGTCATTCCAGTAAATCCGGTCATACCGGTTGGACCCGTCATTCCTGTTTGGCCGGTTGGACCCGTCATACCAGTAAATCCGGTCATACCCGTTGGTCCAGTCATTCCAGTAAATCCGGTCATACCGATGGGTCCAGTCATTCCGGTAAATCCGGTCATACCCGTGGGTCCAGTCATTCCGGTAAATCCAGTCACACCGATGGGTCCAGTCATACCGGTCATACCGGTTGGACCAGTTCTTCCAGTAAATCCAGTAGAACCCGTCACTCCAGTTGGTCCAGTAGGACCCGTCATTCCGATTAGTCCATCAGAACCAGTCATACCCATAGGACCAGTCATTCCCGTAAATCCAGTCATACCCGTAGGACCAGTCATACCCGTAGGACCAGTCATACCGGTTGGACCAGTCATACCAGTCATACCTGTAGGACCAGTTCTTCCAGTAGGACCAGTAAACCCAGATGGGCCGGTCATACCGGTTGGACCTGTACCCAATGGACCTGTAAACCCAGTAGGACCGGTTCTTCCAGTTGGACCTATTTGTCCGGTATGTCCGGTATTTCCCGTAGCACCCATATTCCCAGTAGGACCTGTATTTCCAGTTACACCCGTCCCACCGGTAGGACCTGTCATACCTGTATATCCAGTATATCCGGTTACACCTGTTTCGCCCTTTTGACCGGTTGGACCGGTATAACCAGTATATCCAGTAGAACCGGTAGAGCCTACCTTTCCGGTATTCCCGGTAGGACCCGTATTCCCAGTGGGTCCAGTAAACCCAGTAGGACCTGTATTACCAATAGGACCCGTTAACCCAGTAGGACCCGTCATACCTGTATAACCTGTACTACCACTCGGACCAGTAGAACCCGTGTTTCCAGTAACACCAGTAGAACCCGTGTTTCCAGTAACACCAGTAGAACCCGTGTTTCCGGTAGGACCCGTGTTTCCAGTTACACCAGTAGGTCCAGTCACACCAGTTGAACCAGTCGGACCCGTCATACCAGTATAACCAGTTCTGCCACTTGGACCCGTTGGTCCAGTTACACCAGTGGAACCAGTCGGACCCGTCATCCCGGTATAACCAGTTCTGCCGATTGGACCCGTTGGTCCGGTTACACCAGTAGATCCAGTCGGACCCGTCATCCCGGTATAACCAGTTCTGCCACTTGGACCCGTTGGTCCGGTTACACCAGTAGATCCAGTCGGACCCGTCATCCCGGTATAACCAGTTCTGCCACTTGGACCCGTTGGTCCGGTTACACCAGTAGATCCAGTATTCCCAGTCGGGCCGGTCATTCCGGTAAATCCAGTTCTCCCAGTAGGTCCAGTATTACCAGTGGGTCCAGTTCTCCCAGTCGGTCCAGTCGGACCGGTTCTACCAGTAGGTCCAGTATCACCCGTATGACCGGTATACCCGGTTCTACCACTTGGTCCCGTAGGTCCAGTAGAACCAGTCGCACCAGTTCTTCCAGTAGGTCCAGTGATACCAGTAGGACCCGTTCTACCAGTGGGTCCGGTTATCCCGGTAGGTCCAGTATCTCCAGTAGTTCCAGTAGGACCCGTCGGACCAGTTCTACCCGTCGGTCCAGTCGCGCCAGTAGGTCCAGTATTACCCGTATGACCGGTATACCCAGTACGACCAGTATAACCCGTAGGGCCTATAATACCACCGGTTTTAAACCATAAAGCAACACTTACTGTATCACCACCGGAACCATCAATACACCTTACATTTACAAAATCACCTTTATTAAATGAAACATCATCAATATCAGATAACGTTTGATATAATCCAATATTGAATAATTCCGTACCAGTTGTTTGTGCGTTTTTCCATATTTCTATATGTCCTCTCACATCAGGCATCGTAGATGATTGTACGCCCACATATATTAATTCACAACTGATACCTATTTGTAATCCATATGATGAGTCTACCGTCCTTGGTCCAGCACCAAATGAAAAACAAAACCCGCTACCATCCACTGCATTAAACCCGGTGCCTGATTCACAATAAATGACAAAAGCACCTCCATTCGATGAACCAGGAGGACCTTGTAACCCAGTAGGACCTGTTCTACCTGTATAACCGGTATAACCAGTCATACCAGTTGGCCCAGTACCTAACGTAAGCGTACAATCGGTGGTAGAACCAACTGGAATCGTAAACCAACTAGGTGATACAGGATTACCGATGTCATCTACTTTACAAGCACCTTGTATTCCTTTATATTTTTTTAATGCCGTATAATCACTGGAAGACATTTTTATATTACTCTGTATAATAAACCACTTTAAAAAAAATAAAGAAATAAAATAATTTAAACCCTTGCAGAATTAAAATTAGACATTTTACTTCCTAAAGGGTCAGAATCCAGTAACGATTTGTATTGGCACATAATCCATCCCAATACAAATATTCGTCGGTGTAAATCAATTCTTTATTTTCTAAATAAGTGTTTTACGAATATTTGAAAATATTTTGTTTAATACGCAAATATATTTATTTAGGAAGTAAATAAATATTCATCTATAATATATTGATGTCTTTACCCATATTAAAACCCACAAATACAGCTTCATATTTAAATACAGAATTAAAAGAGGAAGTAACAAAATTATTAAAACCAACATTTCAAACAAAAAGTCCCAGAAAATCTCCAAAAGAAAAAAATAATAATTCTAAGAATAAACGAAGAGTAAGAGATGCAAAAACATTTGGTCGTGATGAATATAATACTATACCAACACCTCGTCTAAATAAGGATATACATATGCGTGGTATTATTTCGCATAAATCTCCAAGTCCAAACAATAAAGAAAACATTACAATGTCATTGATAAATCCTGACGATTTACAAACGGAAAGAACGAAAATACCAAAAAATAAAACACCAAAATCTAAAAGAAAACATAGAGAACCATTAGACCCGGTAATAGAAAAACATGGTAGTCATCTTATAAATGATAAACCAAAATTACCCCCCATAGGTAAAAAAGGTGGGAAACGAAGAACCAGAAAACATAAATCGATCCTTAGAAAAACATTAAGAAAAAATAAATAGTTATTATATCGTTTTTCTTTTCGCGAAGTGTAATATGGAGAACTTAGATTTAGATATAAATAATTATAGTATTAAAGATATTGAAAAATTCCTTCATTTATCACCCAAGACAAAATATACAGCGGATGATGTGGAAGAAAAGGAATACCAATTAAGAGAACAATTATTAAAAAGCGGCCATGTAAACAAACGATTCAAAAGAGATTTAATTGAATTCTTAGAAAAAGCCAAAAATTGGTTAATATTCGTAAAATGTAATCCGGGTAAAACAAATCAGCCAACTACTATACCTAAAAATTATAAATTAGATGACTTAGATACACCAGTCTCCAAGGAAGCAATGTCGAGAAATGAAGAATTAATTGTACGTCCGAATAAAACGTTTATGTATACCCAAAATAGTGACTTTTTCCCGGGTGTTTTAAATCCATTAAATCAACGCACTCTGAATAAATATGTAAATATTGATACTCGTTATCGAGACAATTTATATACGAGTCAATCTTCTGATTTTACTTTACAATTACCTATCAAAATAAATAAAGTCGTTTCGATGCAATTAACATCGGTTGAAATCCCAGTATCTTTTTATGGTATTTCCAAAAATTATGGTAATAATTTCTTATATATACAGGTGATTTACAAATTGTTTGATGATCCGAATGAATTAGTCACTGATGAAAAAGTTATTATATATCCCGATGGTAATTATAGTGCTACCGATTTTATTGATAATTTAAATGCTCTTATTTGTCCTACCAATATAGATAATACTGTAAAATTCCCCAATAGTATTTTTTCGTATATCCATATTACGCTTGATATAAATGGTAATGGTTCGGGTAGTGGTAAAGTTACTATTTCACCTACTGGTACTTATGCGGATAATATCACCGAAATTATTTTAGATTTTACCAGAGATATTACGGGTAAACCCGATATTGTACCAATTTCAACCAAAATGGGTTGGAATTTGGGATTCACCAAACAATTATATAATGGTAAAACTTCATATACCGCAGATACAATCATAGAACCCGCAACTGTAAGATATATTTATTTAGTCGTTGATGAATTCAATAATAGTTCGAATAATCATTTTATAAGCGCGTCAAGTAAATCAATTCTCACACCGAATATTTTAGCAAGAATTGCCATAAAAGGTTCCTATTTTTCTTTATTGATGGAAAATGACTATAATATTGTCTCTGAACCTCGTACTTATTTTGGACCGATTGATATACAAAAACTAAGAATACGATTATTGGACGAACATGGGAGAACTTTAGATATGAATAATGCGAATTATTCTTTTTGTTTGCTTTTTAAAATATTATACGATTTATAAATTTAGCAATTAGATTAAATATTTACATATAATATATATTTAATTTATAATAAAATGTCAGGAACAATATCTGAAAATAATAATTATTCTACTACAATGACTGCAAACCCTCCACCAGGAGGCATAAATGATATTCCAGAGGGTGTATATAGTGGATTTTATTATGCTTTTCTTGGTACAGGTGGTTATACCATGGACCAATGTTTTAATACTATTAAAATAAGAGAACAGGCCGCTATTTTAAGATATGATGTTACAAAAGCACTACAAGTTACTTTTGATGTGAGAACATTTAATGCAAAACTTGGATTATATAAAGATGTGGATAATATTAATGTAACTTCAACTACGTTTGACGCAGTAGCTGATGCATTCCCACAAGATTTTGTTGATATTGAAGCGAGTGAATTTGTAGATGGAATGTCTGAAAGTCAAGTGATTTCGGTGGGTGCTTATTCTACTATTTATAGTGATTTTATTGAATTTGTGAATACTTATTTTGGATATGCGGGTGGTTTCTCGTCTTTATTTTCCAGTGCGAGTGAATTTGATATAAATGGTGGAGTATTTAATGCGGCGTCTTTTATGAATATAATCACTGAAACCAGCCCGATTGTAACGGATATGTCGAATGTGAAAGCTGTTACAGGAACAGTGACAATATCTAATGTTAATGCATTACTTAAATACGCAATTGATGGTGATGTGTTTAATAATAGAAATCCACAACAAGGTACAGGTACTGCAAGTAATCCATCCACTGATGCATCAGGTCAAGCGGTTAGTAGTACATTATATAAATCTAACTATGGTATGGCAGATGGGTTTATTGCAGGTGATTTAATATTTATTCCAGAAGGAACTACTGTGAAATTACATTTAGTGATTGATAGTGAAAATTATTATCCATTAAACAGTATCGGTCCGTCGAATGTTTCCAATCTTATTAGTACCATGGATGCTTTACGTACATTAGATGTTTCATATAAAGATGCCAGTGGAAACGAAGATATATATCGTACAACTTCAAATGCAAAATTATTAACTGAAACTACAACGGCTACAACGACAAATATAGATAGAATATTGACTGCTCCATTATTAATGAAATTAGCAAATTTATCTACGGGTCCTACTACGCCACCAGAATAATAATCAAAATTTCCCACTAGGGCTATATTTGTTATATAATTATTTAGTGATTTTGTAATATTTTTATTATTAATTTATAATAATATTACAGCATAGAATTTTAAAATGGCTACATTAATACCTCCAACGTTAACTAATGCAAATGGTTCATATTCAGGAACTTGTTATGCTTTCGGTGCAAGTGGTGGCTATACAGTACAACAAGGCGTAAATCAAATCAATTTAAGACCCCCCGAAGTTATGACAAAATACGATGTTACGGATGCTATACAAGTCCGATTTAGTGCCAGAAAATTAAATAAACAAATTAGTATTATTAAAGACGCCTCTAATTTGAATACCGTACAAGCCTGGTATGACCCTATTGAAGATGTATTACAATATGATACTTTGAAATTGTGTGCGTGTGATTTTACAGATGGTATAAATACGGAAAGTGTCATATCCGTTGGTAAGCTGTCTACCTTATATACCGACTTCCAATCATGTGTGAGTACTTATTTTGGTGACCCGGGTGGGTTTGCATCTTTATTTACTGGCGACCAAGATTTTAAAATAAATAATGGGGTATTTGATGCCAGTGCGTATATACAAGTAGTAAACTCTTCCAAATTTACGATGGAAGGTAGTTTCGTTTCGGATTTGTCCGGACAAGTCACGATTAGTGATATAAATAAATTATTAAAATATGTAACTGATACGAATATTTTTAATAATCGTAATCCTTCCGTCCATAACTGGGGTGTGATTGATGGTTTTGTGGCGGGTGATTTAGTATTCATTCCAGCCGGATTTACGATTGCTCTTTCAGTTGATATTGAAGCCGAATCGTATTTACCCATTAATAATGTGGGACCCTCTTATTTAAATTCTATACGTAATCGATTGGACTGGACCAGAGGGTTTGTTACACGAAGTACTACAGCGACGACTACGAATATTACCCAAACGACTACTGTACCTATTTTATTAGTATTAACGGATGATACAATAGAAAATTTTACAAACTATGGTGTAGAATGGGTCTTGGTTACACCATCGATTACTGATACCAGTGGTAATCCTTACGAACAACCAGCCCAAGAAGTCATATTAACCACCGCTTTATCGTCTACCGGGCAATATCAAGCCAGTATTACCAATTTAGGTACCGTATTAGTTTCCAGTAATAACGGACAAAATTGGACGACTCCGACGAATATTGGTGCTTCGAATGTCAATACAATTGGTATATCCTTTACTGGTATGAATCAAACCGTGAGTAACGGTCATTCTATTTATGTTTCAAACGATTATGGAGAAACATGGCAACCTACGTTTACGGGTGGAACTTCTAATATATTTGTAGCCGTTTCTCTATCGGGTAAATTTCAAACCATGATTTCCAGTGGTGATAATTTATATACATCTAGTGATTATGGAATGACATGGGTACCGTTGAGTGAAGATAGTGAATTATACCAATCTATTACTGCATTCCCTACTGGTGGTATTGCGATATCTTATAATGGTCGTTATCAAACCATTGTGAGTGAAGCTATTTATATTTCCAGTGATTTTGGTTATACTTGGTATAATGTGAGTGACCAAAATGGGTTTGATGATCGTAACTGGTCTGGAATAGCAATGTCATCCAACGGTCAATATCAAACTGCGGTTGAAAATGGTGGAGATATACATATTTCGAATGATTATGGTGCATCTTGGCTATTTGTGGATAATGAATCGTTAGATAATAAAATATGGCAAGGTATATCGGTTTCTGCTACCGGACAATACCAAACCGCCATTGAAACAAACGGGAAAATACATAAATCGAATGATTATGGTGTTACATGGGATTCGATTACCACTGATGTAGTTGGTTATAATAACTGGGTTTCTATTTCAGTTTCTTCGGATGGTATGTATCAAATGGCGGTTGACGCATCGGGTAATATGTATAAGTCGCATATATTGGGAAGTAGTAATAGTAATAATATATGTAGTTGTTAAATTATGTAATTACAATTTACGCTGGTATAAATAATATTATTTTACATTTAGAGGAAAATAATATTGAAAGAATATATAGATGCCATATCAAACCAGAAAGGTTCGTGGAAAAAACTGTTACAAAGTCTTTAAAAATATCAGTAAAAAAACTAAACGGGGTACTATGCGAAAAACTCAACGAGTATTTGCCAAATGTGCGACTGCTGAAAATGCCAAAAAGCAAATGAATTTATTGAGGGCGATTGAAAATAATAAAAATTTTGTTCCCTATTCTGCTAGGAAAAAGTAAGGTAAATAACTGGTTTTATAGAAACAGTTATTTTACCACCATAAAATAACAACACCTGTACCTCCTGCTCTACCGGGACTACCTGTATAATTTATACCACCATTACTACCTCCACCTCCACCACCACTACCCGTGTTGGGCTTTCCAAGTTCTGCTCCTTTTATAAAAGTGCCTGTAACTGGGTCTGTTTGATTATTTGAACCACTACATCCAGCTCCCCATCCATTTCCATTAGGAAGACCACCAGAAAAATTACCCATATTCGTATTCGTAGAATACCAACTTAAATAATAACCCGCATATGTTCCACCACCACCACCGCCACCTAATGTTACTGACAATGAATTCGCATAAGAAATTGTATATCCATCGCTTCCTTTACGCGGATTACTAGGTGTGGTGGTACCACCTAATCCCCATCCACCTGCTCCATAGGATGTAGAATTAATTGTTTTCCCTACAGCACCAGCAATACCAACAGCAACACTACAGTATATTCCACCATTACCCCCAGTACCACCAGCAGCAGTTATACCATTAAATGTTGTTGCGGCACCATTGTTACCAGCGAATCCATTCCTGCCGGTTTGACTCATATTTGCAGTGGCGGCTCCACCATTACCTATTACTACTGTATAATTTGTAGCTTTAGTAATAGTAGTAGTTCCCACTACTATTTGACCCCCACCACCTCCACTACCACCACATGCATTAGCACTTGCGCCTATCCATCCACCAGCTCCACCACCACCTCCTCCTCCAATCATTATATAATTTAATGTAATAGAGGTTCCAGAAGTATTGTTAAAGTTTATTGTTCCTCCAGTTGTCAATGTTATTGCAGTGTATTGACCATCCGTTGCAGTTGTATAAGCTCCAGAATAACTAGTTAATGATATTGTGGCTGCAACACCATATTTTTCAAATCGAGTATTTAAATCAAAATAAACACCACCACTTAGACAAAATATTCCCGTGGCTTCGGCGGTTCCATTTGCCCCTGTATATTTTTGAAATCTTGTATTCAAATCCACATAATTACTACCACTAATCGTATATATTCCAGTCGATACAGCTTGGGAGGTTGTATATGGATTAAATAATGTTCCTATATCAGCTCCAGATGTTTTACTGTATATATTTGCCCTTACAGTTGACATATATATATCTAAAATAAAAAAATTATTCTTCATTATTCTTTATAAAAAGAACACAAATAATTTATTGGTAATATAATATTATTACACCGCTACCGCCTGCTCCACCAGTACCACCAGTACCACCTGTTCCACTTCCACTAACTCTTCCACCTCCGCCACCGCCACCACCACCTCCACCTGTATTGGCTGTTCCTACAACTCCAGGAGCTCCTGTATTTCCAGTTCCACTGGCTACAAGTGAACCGCCGTTACCGCCTGCTCCACCACCGGATAAACCACCGGCACCACCTGCACCACCACTACGTGCACCAGCACCGCCTCCTCCACCTAATATAGTATATGTTATTGAATTTATTATTACGGTTATAGTGGTAGGTAAAGTGGTTCCAACGGTTCCGGATGCGCCAGTGCCAGAGGCGGTACTAGCTGTGCCACCTGCACTTCCACCAGCTCCGGTAGCCGTAACTGTACTAAAGACACTATTTGCACCTGTACCTCCTACTGTTATGGTGTAATTTGTATTTGCATTTAAAGATAAAGAACCAGTAAGCACTTGTCCTGAACGACCACCGCTTCCACCAGCAACTGGTACCGACGATACCCCGGTCTGCCCTCTAATACCATTTCCACCAGTTGCGCCACCGCCTACAACTATATAATTTACTGTTTTTGCTAGACTTAAATTTATACTTGCAGATGATGCTGCCCTAATCACGATGACATTATACCCATTACTGGTATAAGTATTATATGTTGGGGAACCTCCATAAGTAATAGTTAAAGCAGAAGCACCACCATACTTTTCAAAACGGGTATTTAAATCAAAATAAACACCACCACTTAGACAAAATATTCCCGTAGCTTCTGCGGTTCCATTTGCACCTGTATATTTTTGAAATCTTGTATTCAAATCCAGATATGCACCACCACTGAGCGTAAATATTCCAGTCGCTACTGCAGCGGATCCACTATATGGAGCAAATAATGTTCCTATATCTGCTCCGGAAGTTAAACTATATATATTTGCCCTTACTGATGACATATATATACTAAAAATAAAAAATTATTATATTCATACCGATGTTTTACAATTACATATATATCTTTCGGTATCTACACTATTTAATATGCAATTACAGGCAGTCTTCGCGCTCGTTGGTTGTTTTACATAAGGAGTAATATATTGGGGTGTAAAATATACTTCGCCTAATGGTTCACGATTTGTACGAGTATTTGTATCTACACATATGGGGAAAGTAGCACAATCCCCTGTAATCTTTTCCATATTAAAAATGCGTTTTGAACCACTCGGAATTAATTGATTAAACGTCTTTCTGGTATTCAATACCTGGTTTTGTAATGAAAATTGTTTTAAATTCACATAATCCCCTTCGGTAAATACGGGGTCATATTCATTATTTCTTAATTCGTTCGCAATTTTTTTATATCTAATATAATCACTTTGGGACATTATATAATTTCATTATATTTTATTATGATGAAATTTTATTGAGTTGTTAAATATTTATTTATGATAGTTACCGACGCCCAACCGACAACTACACCTACGATCGAACCAATCATTAATTGTTTGGCGGTATGACGATTATAACTCCATCGTTGATATATGGTTAAACTTGCTATAAATAATTCCATGATTAACCAAATAGGGTTCTCTTTTACTAAATATAAATAAGTGATGGAATAAAAAGAGGATTGGGCGTGTCCGGATGGCATACCATATTCCTCTATTCCTTCATATATGTTTTTCTCAAAATCCATTATATTTTTACCATCTTTTGGTCTGGGTTCTCTTATTGCTCTTTTTAATAATTTATTTATCAATGTATTTATCACATAAAACAATAAATATCCATAAAAATATTTACTCTGTTTCCATAATACTATGATACCCATACATAAAAGAATAGTTGGACCAAAAAATCCAATGGTATCTATGATTTTCATTCGCGAAGGGGTGAAATATATTATATTCATAGATTTTTACATGTTTACTTTTTTATCAATTATTCATGGGTCGCTGTTGGTATAATTGTTCACATAAAAAGGAAAACGACCAATTCGTACCATTTAAATTCACCACATCACCACGATCACTTACTAAGGATATAGACATTCGATGAATATTTACAGGTCCAAAATAAACTCGCTCTTGATTTTGTAAAGTACCACTAAAATCCACATACACCGAACCATTCTGCATTCCAGATGTTTTGATGGGTATTAATGCAAAAACATCTTTTACAAACGGCCCTGTTCCAAAACTTTTTGAACTTATATTCGATGACTTTGTGATCGTACTACTCGAACCATTCGCGGTTTCAGTAATCGCGTATATTTGATTTTGGGTCAATTTCGAATTCGTCGTTGGATCTATTACATTCGTATTATAGGTTAATAATCCAGTTGCGGGATCACATGTAAAATTACTTTTATTGGCATAAGATGGTAATGTTACAGTGGTATCCGCCGGAGATAGTGTCACCAGCCCATCATTCAAATGATTTTGGTTAAAATCATCCAAACATAATAAGAAATAATTAAATAAATTCACACTCACCGATGTATCACCCGTTAATGTTATTTTATTATTGGCTTTATATGTATCGTTTATATAATAAGCAATATTCGTTGGATCTATCACGGATGTAAAATAATCAAACATATTATAAGAAGTTGATTCACGATATCCTAATATCCAACCCATCGTAGTATCCCATGTAGTATTTGTGACACTTGATACACCGGTATAACATTTCACAAAACTTTGCTGATCGTAAAATACTAATTTATAATCTTTGGTGGTATATATTTTGGTAACATTTATACGGAATTTTGTATATTCTATACTATTCACCGTATATATATTTATAGAAGAACCATAGGTGTATATGGTGGAACTTAGGGCCGTATTTATGGCGCCAATTAATGATGTTCGTGAATATATTATTTGGGTATTTTCCGAATTATAGGCAGGTATGGTAATTAATATATCATTCGCGCCATCTATTGATAAAACCCCTGCGTCATATGGTTTGATATAAAAATAGTTATTATCATTCGTAAATTTAATAGAATTGGATAAAATTTGTGAGCTCATCTTTAGATTTGTAATTGTACCAGAATTGGTAATATTTGAAATATTACTACTTAAATCAACACCGAATTTCATATAACTAGCATCTATTGCTAATTGATTCCATGCTGTATTTAAATATGAAAAATTACCAGATGCATCATAACCGGATGCATCATAAAATAATACATTATAATGATTTTGCGAAATTACTTTTTGTATTTTTATAGTAAACGTACAATCTATATACACATTATCCGTATTGGAAGTATTCACCACCAAATCTATATTTGTTCCTTGTAATATAGTTGTACCTGTACTATCCGTATAATTAGTAAAAGCATTATTTATAGTTGTTTTTAATTCAGTATATGAATAGGTACCACCTGTCGTAGTTACTATTATAGTTCCTGCATTTTGATTACCATATTTTTTACTACTGGGATATATTACTAATAAATTACCGCTTGTTAAAGTATATTTACTTTGGTAAGGAAGTATTGATGTAAATGTATATGTTCCGGATAAATCTTTACTATTATTTAAGTACTCTCCCGATAAACTCAACAGACTTTTTAAATTCGTTCCTGATGTATCTACTCGGTACATATCACTTGTAAATTTCTTATTTATATCGAATGATATATTGAAATAGGAATTTGTATCTATTGAGGCAGTTGTGTTATTTATAGTAAAATCGCCATTTATATTATAGTATGGATTCAATGAAACATCGGTTATAGTTCCGGACAAAAAAGAACCTAATGCTACATTTGAATAAAATACATTTGCCGTTTTGCTATAATTGTTTATATTCACCAATGCTTTATTTATATTATCGGTAAACCCTTGTAATGTATAACCAGACGAATTATTTGATATGTCTATGCGATAATCATTTTGTGATATATCATAACCACTCTCTATACAATTTAAATATATATACGGAGACGATTTTATTTGTATCAAAGATGTTTGATCCGGTACTGGTTCTGTTTCGGCAATGATATTATTTAATTCATTTTTTAAATTTGGAAAATTAAAACACGAGGATGAACCCGTCCATACTGGGTTACCTAATGTAGTTGCCGTTTCACTCGGGAATTCTATATATATTTTTGAAAAAATTTTATTATTCGTTGTTAACCGATTGAATTTTATGGATAGTTGAAATTGTGAATAACCTTTACCTTGTAAATAATAATGTGTATTTAATGATGGATCATTCGGTTTATATGCATAAGATGCATCGGTTATGTTATATCGATTCATGGTTGAATGCATTAAATAAGTATTATTTGCCAATTGATTCATTATATCCGTAACCAAATCATTACGTGATACGAGACCGGTTTTACTTAATTTTATCTGAAACGATAAATCTATTGTAGATGTTGTACTATTATATTCATCTGGACCTAAATATTTATATATAGTAAAATAATTTGCACTGGAATCTATATAATATAAGGCGGAAGTACTATCTGCACTAGCAGTCGTTTCTATCGTCTGTAAATAGTTAGAATATAAAATATTGGGATAATATGTCTGATAATTAAACCCCAAAAAACCAGGTATACTCTGTTTTCTCACATAATTTACAGTATCATTATATGTAGTATCATCATTCGGGTTCGTCCAGTCGGGAAAATCTAAATAATAACTCGTTTCATTATAAATTTTCGTTATATCTATATTTATCGTTGCTCTACATGTATTCGTATTATATGTTATATCTGTATTACCAAAATCTACATCTTTATAGGTGTTTTTTACATCTTGGATACTTTGGTTAATGGTGTTTATTAATTCAGTGGGGGAATAATTACCCGGAGCTACTGAAAATTGATAATCATAATTACCATTATTTATTCCCGGTGAATTTCCTTTAAAATAAAAAAAATTACTACCATAACTCGTACTAATCGTATACCAAGTATAGGGTATTTGTATGGAATATAATTTTATAGATAATACATCTTTTAATGGATCCGATAAATTAAATGTAAATTGGGTGGATAATGTACGTTTATCATCTCTATATTGACTATCTATACTGATAATGCGTTTTATGGTTTGTTTCAATAATGGATTTAATTTGTCTTGTGTATAATTCAATGTATTCACATACGATACACTATTCTTATCTTGTGTCGTTTTTTTAACTGCATCCGTCAATTGAGTTATTAACATATCTCTTGGTACTGTATTTCCTTTGTATTCATCATAATTATTTACTATTTCGTTCTCCACATTACCCTTAATACTCCATTTACTAACAGCGGCATTACCATAATCGACGGTTCCATCTTTATTTATTGTAAATCCTTCTACTTCTCCGTTTACTACCATATCGTTTATATCAATTTCTTCCTCTTCATCATCGGATACTTCAAAAAAATGGGCGTATATTTTTCTAAAAAAATTCGCTAATTCATCTCCTGATTTATTTTGCATATTTTCATATTTATGAACTAAAAAAAGTATTCTGGCTTCCAATTCACGATCAGTTGGATTTATCACGTCCAAAATATTATATAATTCTGTATCCGAATATTTACTTATATCATAGGTATCATTTCCGTTCATTTATATTTATAATATAATTTCATTTATATTTTTTCTTTCTCATATTCATTTTCTTTTTTTTGTAATCTTCTTTTAAACATATTTGTTATAAAATGTACTAAATCCAATTTTGGTTCACCGATTGATAAATTATATTGTGTTTTCACTGGAAATAATTTTAGTCCCTGTCCTCTTTTCATATGACCGTTTCCTTTAAAACATAACGTATCTAAGGTTGTCAATATTCTTTCTTCTTCTTCTGTCATTTCTGTTCTATCTATACGATTTTTTCCTATATAAACGAATTTATTATAATATCGCGCTTCGTATACATTGAATTTATTATCACACCTTGGATGGTTTGGAACCATTCCTATTCCCATTATTTTATTTGTATCATTATTCATTTCTAATACAAATAAAACCACATCTATCGGTATTTGGCTTGTTATTGGCTCCGGCGCACAATAGATACAACCGATCGTTGGATTTCGCTTTCTAAAATCGGTGTTTTCGCTATGTGTTCCATTACTAAATCGACTGGTTAATACGAATTTTTTTAATTCTTTTTTATAATCATTTATCTTCTTTCTCAGTAATTTTTCATTCGTTGGTACTTCGGTCATTTTGGTTGTTTTGGTTGTTTTTTATTTTCTATTTATTTGGATTTGGTTTATTCAATTTTTTATTTTTTCATGATAATGATATAATTACTTTCTGATATATCTATAATAATGCAAGAAGAATCTGTCAATAAAGATACAATTATTGATATTTCGAATGATACGATTAATATTGAATTAACATCAGTCAATGATATTATAAATTTAGATATCAATAAACAACCTACTTTTGTATCCCCCCATATTGATCTAATTAATCAAGAATACTATTGCCAAAGTAATAGTCCTCTCACTATTTCGGAAAATAGTGATAATGAAAATAAATACGATAATATGTTTATAGACAAGAATGAAACAACCAACACTACCTTTGAGGGGATCTTAGATTACTACGACCAAAATAGTATCAATGGTACGAATAGTGGGAGTGACGATGAATTACTCAGTGTCATTCGTAAAGAACGTATACATCATCAAGTACATCATAATAATAAAAATAGTTTCAAATTTAAAGCATATAATGATATTGAAAAAACACTGGGGAAATATTATGATAATGATAATAAATGTTCCAGTAAAATGGATATTCTCATTACTTTTATGAAGGGACAAAAAAATATATATATGCAATCCAAATATATTACTCAACGAAAATTAAATTGTTTGATGATTCCGATTCTCGTATTATCCGCTGGTATGGCAGTGTTCTCGCCATTTATACAAAATTATAATTGGAGTGGTGGGTTTATATCCGGTCTCAATATTATCATTACCACCTTTGTTTCCATGATGAATTATATGAAATACGAAACATATGTGGAAATGTACCTACAATTAGCCAATCATTATGATAAAATGGAAATATCCTTAGAAATGTCGAATAGCCAATTATTATTTATAGAAAATGAAAATGAAAAAAACGATTTGGTACTCTCCAAATTAAAAGAAGTTGAAATAAAAATTAACGAACTCAAAGAAATATATAATATTTTAATACCCACCGAAGTAAGACATATTTTTCCTATTATATGTAATTTAAATATTCTATCACTCATTACCAAAATGGAAAATTATAAGAAAACACTTATCCATAAATTCAAAGATGTGAAAAATGAAATTCGCTATATTTTATATAAATGGAAAAGGGAAAATACACCTTCTATGGAGAACACCGAAAAAACCAAAGAAAAAAATAGGCTGGTCTTTTTATATCAAATCAAAGAGAATATTAAAAATGAATTATTAGAAAGTAAAAAAATTTACGACTATGTAGAAGACATCTTTATTAGAGAAATCAAAAATGCGGAATATAATAATCATCTTTGGTGTTGGTGCTTTTGGAATAAAAAATCGATCCATAATGATACGATCCCGGCTATTTTAAATAAACATTTCCATTTTATTTTTGAGGATGTGTAGGTACCACTTTCCAATACCAGGGCATATTATGTACGATATTTATTGGTTCATGATTTTTCAACCGATCGTTTATATATTTACTTTCTTGACTACTATTACTATTTATGGTTAGAATGACTCGTTTATGTTTACTATCATTTCGTAAAGGTATTTCCTTTATAGATAATACCTGTCCTATATTTATTTTTTTAAATACATCATTAATATATTCTTTGGTGACGGTTGTTTCCATTCGCGGAATACATAGTGATATACTATTCGTGTATTTTTTATTCATTTTTATGGTTTAGTTATTTGAAAATGGTTAGTTAAATATAAAATTCAATTTTATAAAATGTGTAAAAACAATGTAAAACGAATATACTATAGTATACTATAAATGTCCATATCTAAACCGATAATACCCGGTGCTATTTTAATTTTCAGTTGTCATAAACATAAAGAAACCAGACTTAAAAAATTCACTTTAAAAAAAAATGAGTATGATGGGTGGAAAGTATTTTATATTATTGGTAATCCGTTATTAGAACAGGGCTATATTGTAGAAGATAACTTGATTACCATTCAATGTGAAGATTCGTATATTCATGTATTAAAAAAAGTAATTATGGGTTGTAAAGTGATACTTGATATGTTTACGATTCAACACGGTATTCTTCGGTGTGGAGACGATTTATTATATAATGAAGAAAAACTATTGTATTTTTTAAATAATGTAGAAAAGACCGATTATATGGGTCGCGGTGCTTTTAATCATACTCAAATGTTTGCCAAATATGATAATTTTATGCCACAATATTTTTTAAACCATCCAGAGGATTTATTGAATCCATTAAATGGTATTACTCGTTCTATGGAGCAATTACTTACTATGAATATGATTCCGAATTGTTGTTATACAGGAGGGGTGGTTGTTTATCTATCCTTACGATCTTGCCATGTTCTTATCCAACATATGGAAGAAATTGATTGGGATGTTTTCTATAGTAATGAATTCGGATATCCTTATATTATTGAAGATGTCGGAGTTGGATATATTTTAAATACGAATCATATTTACCCCACTTTGTATAATTTATATTCAGACCGTGCTATTGATATTAAAGATGAAAATTCGCATTCCTTTGCTTTTCATACCAATATGTATAAATAAAATAATATTATAAAATCTTATAATATTGTTTTTGCCCCCATTTTGCTACTACTACCCTTTTCCCATTATCCTATTATTTTATACACTTGTATTCATCAACTAATGCATTAGTATGAATGGATATAAAATAATGCTGTCTTGTGTAATGTTCTGCGACGTTTTATTTATATTTTTATATTTTAATAAAAATAATTAAGTTTGATGATTATTGGTTACGAATAACACTTTTATTCATCGATTCTAATTTGAAGCTGTTACAAGACTATATAAAGAATCGTATTTCTTTAAGTATTTTGAGTTTAAATTACTATTTCTTTTTATACAGAATATACACATAATGAATACCTTAGGAAATGATTTAGAAGACGATTTAGATACTTCATGGATTGATGATTTGGATAAATTGAATAATATTCATCATAGTTATTTTAGAGAACCTATGAAAACCATTGATTTTTTTATATTATTGGTGGATTCCAATGATTCTATCGTAAAAATAAAAAAGGAAAAACATAAGTTCTCAACGATTGATAAAAATTGTACTTTTACCAATTCTTTTATCATCGAATTTATTGAACGAATCAAAAATACTTATTCAAAAGGAAAGATTCGATATAAATTAAATGATGTTCTCTTATATAATATTGATCTAGAACCAGAACATATACAATATTATGTTTCAAATGAGAACCTCTTGGAATTAGGAACCAAAAAATTACAATCCCTATCTATTATTCAGGATTTTGTGATTCCTCCTTCTATTTTTATTTTTCATAAAATCAATGCTTTATTTTTTGTTTTCAAACAAGTAGAAGAGGTCGTTGTCATGGAAGACGATGTTAAATTGAACCTTGCCCCTCCACCCATCATGATCCAAGTTCCTATAAAATCCATTTTGAAACATAAATCTGGTGGAAATTATGAGGGAAAATCCAACGGACTGGCAAAAACGACCAAAAAAGTTCGGATCTATCATACAAAAGTGGATGTGAAACATAAAGCGAATACGAGAAAAAATATTTCGGACATCATTACTTGATACCTAATCTTTTTTCTTTTACATCTTTTCTCATTTCAAACGCCGATTCAAACGTTCTTAACAATACTTAGATGACACGTGTTGTTTTCGTTTAGATTTGATAAACATATATATACATATATACATATATACTACTATACCGACCAGAAAATGATTCAAAATAAATTTGTCTTGTTACTTTGTTTATTACATTGTTACCATAATGATGCTTTTTACATACCATTTCGCAGTTCGTTGTTTCATAAAAAACATAATCATTTATTACAAGCGAATGATAATAATGAATTGGATAATAATGATTTAGAAATAGATACTATAAGTAAATCATCCAATAAAATTTTCCGTTTAGGAAGGTCGAAAGATCAAGACGGTAAAAGTAATATTTGGTCTGTAGAACCTAAAATGGAAGTTGTATATGAAGAAATTACGGAATTGAATAAAAATATTTTGACTGGCGGATTAATTGTTACTGGAATGTTAGCAAGCTTGCCTGTATTATATACTTTGAGTAAATATATACAAAATATAGATTATTGAACGGTTACACCGACCAAAAAAAAGCATTACATGATGCTTACGAATCAAATTTTTATTACCTTTTTTATTTTTTATGTCGCAAAAACGGTGGTTGAAATGTAAAATGGTATAGTTAGGCGTTCTCCGGTACTGATGGTCTGGAAGCAACGAGGAGTTTTGCTTGGCGATTTTCTCGGCGTTTCTTTGCTATACTATAATTTTTTAATAAATAGTCCAATAAATGATATGTTTTTAATATATGTTCTTCTACCTCTGCTTTATAGTTGCTTATATTCATTCTATCTAATGCATTTCTTAATTGCTGTATGTTTTCCATCTCTCGTTTAAAAATAGTAATAAGACTTTTTTTATTATGATTTCTACTGATATAGCTGGTTGGTCGGTAAGTACTCAGAACTGGCATTTGACGAATCATTTTAGATACAATATCTCCGTTTTTTTTTGTAAATCGGCAGGTAAATATGGATGCATGATTACTATATATTTGTTTGAAGGCTTCTTCTATGTTTTCAAATTTCAAATTTTTTAAACATATTTTCATCGTAGGAGTAAAGACAAAAGAGGCGATCACCCGTACAATATCATCCGGCATCGTGTTGACCTTTTGTAATATATTCGTTTCTTGGATGGTTTCACTGACATCTTGTTTTTTCATGTTGGTGATATAGTTTTGTTTTTTCTTTCTACTAATTTCCATATTATGGTTCGAAATTTCAATATTTCGTTTCAAAATATGAATATTTTTTAAAAATAATTCTTCCATCGTATTTAGATATTGTAAAGCCATATTATTCGCAAAAAGAATATCACTTCGTATCGTCTCATCACCTTCTTCGGATTCATATATATATCGTTCTTTCAATGATTTCATATCGGGAAAATCTAATGGGGCCTTCATTCGATGTTTAAATATATTCGTTATTTCTGATGAAGACACTGGACGCCCGTTCATTTTATGAGAATAAAGTAGCTTTATTTTCATGGCGATATCATCCAATTTATTTCCCAATTCAACGGTACTTCCTATCAAACATTCATTGGTGGTTGGTAAATATTGCTTTGGTGAGTTAGTGTTGGTTTGCATGTTTGGTAAATCGTTTTGTCGTGGGGTGGTTATTCTTGTTTCTTTGGAATTTAAATAAATCAATTTTATGTAGGGAAACCAAGGTTTCCCCTACGACCCCTTCCTTTCCCTTGGAGAAACGCACTCTTTAATCCAGGGAAACGCTCCCTTTGTATGGATTATGACCCTATATTTTCATAAATTATTATTGACAAATATATCGGGTTTCTGTTATACGAGAACCACGTTTCAGTAAAATATAAATATTCATATTCAAATGATTACTATATTCGGTCATTGTCATCGCTAAGTTATTTTCGGTAAATCTTACATGTACATATGTTCCCATAGCATGATTAAATATAACATGTTTTATAGGAATTGTTTTCAATATTTCATATCTCTCATCCGTTTTTACTATTTGTTTCATATATTTTCCGTTTCTCTCTTTTAATATAGTTCCTTCATACGTAAGAATATCTTGTACTATTTCGATGGGTAATCTTTGAAATATAGTTGTCATTGTATATTATAGAATATAGTAATTTATATATCAATATAAACATTTTATATTATATTATACTACCCTTTGTGTGTGTACTATAAAATATGAATATATCTGAATATCCACCCCTCGAACCTCCGTCTACCTCTATGCATGATTTCTTTAAAGAACAAATTGTCTATCTCTATTATAATTTATCTCGTAAAGACTCCGTGGATATTCAATCTCTCTCCATCTTTTTTGATAATCTATTAGGTTCTCTCAAAAAATATATTCATTCGTCTTCTTCTTCCTCCTCCGAATATTCTATATATCTTATCCAATTATTCAAACTTCTCGGACAAACCCGTGATTGTTTCGATGGTAAAGGAGAACATGAAATGTCCTATATGTTACTCACCGTTTGGTATAAATATTATCCGTTCCTCGCTATTTTCGCCCTACATAAATTTGTCAACCCTTTATCGGGTGGTCGTCTTGGCTATGGCTCATGGAGAGATATAAAATATCTCTGTGAATATCTTAGACTACATACCAAAGATGGTATCAATCATCCACTCGTTGGTTATTCTATCCAATTTATGAATAAAGAATTAAAACGTTCGATGGATCGGTGGAATGATGAATTAGATACATATTTTTTAAATTTATCCAAATGTAATTCTATGAATGATGTTGAGAACCTGGCAAAACCGAATGCCCGGGAATCTTTATCCACCCTTGTCAAATGGATTCCACGTGAAAATAAAAAGTTTGATTGGATACATGAAAAATTAGTCATTGATTGGTTTAATACCTATAAACCTTATATATTATCCTCCTTTCAATCTTATGAAGGTTATTATGCCGCTCTGGATAAATGCAAAATGAAATATCGCCAAATGATTACCAAATTAAATCGCCAAATTGATACCACCGAAATCAAAATGTGTTCTCGACAATGGGATGCTATTCTTCCTCCACATATTCCACAAATAGCCATGTTGAAAAATAAAGGACATTTATTTTATAATAATATCGTTCATAGTCATGTGGTTATGAGAGAAGTACCCGCGGCTAAAAAACGCCAATGTTCTCAAAATTTCCAAAAACATTTTGAAAAGAAATTCTTTATTTTGGAGCCGTTTGATTTCTTACGTAAACATTCACAAAATATACCAAATACGCCCCCTATTTCATTATTGGTGAAAGAAGCATTTACCTTATTACAAAAAATGCCACTCATGCAATATACCCCAGGTTCTCAAAATATAGATTTACAAATTGATATTTTAAATTGTCAATGGAAACAATTGACTTCTATTCTCGGAGACTTTGAATTGGCGGATTTCATACCCATGATTGATTTTTCCTTGGATACGATCCATAATACGGATGCTTTTTATACTTCTATTGGGTTGGCGTTACTAATTACCGAGCGTACTTCGTTAGGTAAGCGGTTGATTGCGATAGACCATATCCCTTCATGGATTAATTTGGAAGGATGCGGTGATTTCTTTTCTATGATACGAGTACTGGAAAAAACCACGAGTTCCAATAAACATACGCACTATAATTATGAAGCCGCATTTGAATTAATTATTGAAGCAATTAATGATACCAAAATGTCATATCGTAAAATAACTAATTTGTCTTTGGTTTTGTTTCAGTGTTCTCCTGTAGAGGAAGATTTCCATAGTAAAATTCGGGGTTTGTTTATTCATAAAGGGTTGGGTAGTTCTCGTAAAAAGGTGTTACCTACACCACGAATGATATATTGGAATATGGCAAAATCGGGGTCTTCGCTTCCTGGTTTTCCATATTCAACACCCAATTTATTTTTCCTTTCGGGATTTTCCAGTTCTCTTCTCCATCATTTATTTACTCTTCAATCCTTAGATACTAGTAAACATTCGTATGATTTGATATGTAAAATATTGCAAGATGAACGATATGATGAATTGGGAAATTATATTGAAGGGTTCTTATAATAAAACATACATATCATTTTACGGTCTCCGGAAAAACGCGTCTCTGATACACCGCCTATTTCTACACGGGATTTATTCATCATTTTTGTCAATTCATTATCTATACTATATCCCTGGGTTCTCAAATATCCAAATATAGAAGGTATATCATCGGTTCCCATAAATATATCCGCGCGTTTTTGAGAACCTCCACCGGTGCTTTTGGGATAGCGTAATAATACATAGGTACAATTATGTGGATTATTATTGAAAGGGGATGCTTCTTGGAAGGGTGACAATTTTGGGGCGGATATCGTCGTCACCATTTCGGCTAATGGACCCTCCGGTATTCCACTCAGTGTTACTATATTTTGATAGTTTTTATAATAGCGATTTAAATAGGGTTCTAAATACATGACAATACTTTTAGATGCGGTGTTTTCAAATGGACTTGTCATCTTACTTATACGATAGAATTTATTATTTTGGGTGAAATGAATATAAAGAATTTGTATTTTATTTATTTGGGGAAGGAGAATTGGTAGTGTGACTCCTTATTATGCTCTGTTAGCTCAGTGGTAGAGCACTGACCTGTTAAGTCAGTGGTCGTAGGTTCGATCCCTACACAGAGCGAAAATTTTATTTTTTATGTAAAGATAAAAGATAAAATATATAAAAGTAATATAGTATTACACCATAAATGAGTGTTGAAGAATTATTAATTAAAATTAAACATTTGGAAGAAAAAAATGCAGTATTGGAAAAAGAACTAAATGAAACAAAAGAACCAACCGGTATAATGAATAAAGATATTACATCGTATGTAAAAGTATATAAAAATTTTCTCGATAAAGAAGTTTGTGAAAATGCCATTAAAGAATTAGAAATGGTGGAATGGCAAATGCATCAATTCTATGACTCTAAAAATAAAATTTATTCTTCTACTGAAAAAGAATTATCGGTATATTTTAATTCGATCAACCTTAAACCATATTTTATGCAGAAAACTTGGTGCGCCATTGAAAAATATATTCTTAAAGATTTGAATTTTTCTTGGTACGATCGCTGGGCTGGTTTTACGAATATTCGTTTTAATCGTTACTCTGAACAAACAAATATGAAACTTCATTGCGACCATATCCATACTATGTTTGATGGTACGATTAAAGGAGTTCCTATTTTATCTATTGTTGGACTACTTAATGATGATTTTGAAGGGGGTGATTTTATTATGTGGGAAGATACCAAAATTGAACTTGAAGCCGGTGATATTTTATTGTTTCCTTCGAATTTTCTTTACCCTCATAAAATTCTGGATGTTATCAAGGGTAAACGATACTCCTTTGTATCTTGGGTTTATTAGACCTTTTCTCAATTACGTCGACCATTTTATTTTTTATGTAAAAGATAAAAGATAAAATATTTATTTATGTGATTTTCTAGATTTGTTTATTTTTCTGGATTTCTTTGACCTCTTTGTTTTTCTACCACCAGCACGATGAGGAACTCCGACCGGAACTCCGTCTGGAAATGTTTGTATAATATCGGTAATTGGTCCTCTACATGTAGGACACCTGGGAAAATTATGTGGTTGGGTTAATGTGTTACTACATACCGCACATAAAGAAATATGACCGCATGGTATAATACAATGGTCTGCTATATTTTCCATACATATAATACAAGCTAAATCTCCTTCGTTTGCTTCGACCGGTTTGGGTATTTGTTTGTTATTATTCATATTATTATGCGAGGGAGGTGGTAACATTTGTTGGAGCGGTGGAACCGGTGGGGCTTGTTGAGGTACTATGTGAGAGAATGGTGGAACCGGTGGGGCTGGTAAGTCAACTCTTTCTTCTTCCTCTTGATTATTTAATCCCTCCATATAAGGTGTATATCTACTTGGTCTTTGATTATTATACAATTCCCTTACTGTATTTATTAAATTATTTAACCATTGTGGTGGACGATTCGGAACATCATAATATCCATCTTCGATCGGATTTATCCTACCATAAGGGTTCTCACCTATTGCACGCCGACGTCTAGCAACTTCCTCCATACGTTCATGATCCGTTGGCTCACCAAATACATTATTCATTATTACAAATACTATATATATATATATATTATATAAAATTTCTATCAATAATCGTCGGAGTTCCATGGTCTGCTCCAAAACTATCAATTAAATAATCATAAATTTCTAAATAAACGGAATTATCCGTATATTCGCGGCAGGTATAAATATCCAGCGCTATATAATCCCGTTCCGGAAACGTATGTATGGATATATGTGATTCGGATAATAAATATAATATACTTAATCCATGGGGGCTAAATTCATGTGATGCTCTATTCAATACCGTAAAATCGTATGATTTACATATTGTCTCTAATAGTAATTCCATCTTTTTCAAATCATGAATTAAGTTTTTATTACGTATATTCTTGATATCACAAATCATATGTTTTCCAGAAGATTTTTTATTACCTTCCGAGAACATCCGTATATTATTCAAACATATAAAAAATTGAAAATATATTTTTATTTATTCATTACCATAAACAAAAGCATCCGATACTATCGTTAATATGTCAACTTCCTATATCAGTAACGAATATATTATATTCATAAAAACATTTATTGTCAATAAATGTGTTTCCAAGTATTGTAAAAAAATCTTACATCAAACGACCGACGACCAATTACATGAAGATTTCCAAACGACTTATTTACAAAATATTAAAAAATATATCTATGACCCGGATGTTTGGTCTGAAATTATGACGGAATTATATACCCCTATCCAATACTTAATTCATTTATATAAAACCACTGAAACTCATTTCAATACCGAAACGGAGAACGTATTTCTCATGAAAACATTTCAAGAATATATTGATAGCGCGGTTACTTTACAAAAAGTGGGACCATATGACTACCAACGCTTTATTGCCTCTATGAAAGAACCCGAATTTAAAAACAATATGGTTGCAAAATACGACGAATATATCTTTGAAAATAAAGTCAAAAACTATCTGGTCTATGTCACGAACCTATATTTATCTATAAAATTTAATGATAAGAATGTCACCAATTTTACTGACCGGGAAAAATTAGAAATTGAAAACTGTATTAATGTTATGCCCTTTTTAGAATTCTTATGTAAACGAGAACAAATGGGGAATAATGGTGCGGATGGGGTGGATGAAAATGACGATGGGCTGGTGGTCCATAAAAAGGATATGGTGGTCGATCAGCGAATACAATTGATTGAAAATGAAACGATCAATTATATCAATGATAATATGTTTATGTAGAAGGGATTGTGATAGGTCTTAACGATATTTTTTTTGTTCGAATACTTTTTCTTCGGCAATTCTCTTAGTACGAAGCCGTTTTATTTCATCAAATTTTATTTTTTTAATATCTATATCAGTTGCTTCAACCGTCTTGATAACATCTTCTATTTTCTTACATAATTTACTTCGTTCATTCGGGGCGGCGAATATCACATCTTTCAATAGTTGAATAAATCTTGGTGTAAATTCATCAGTATACGTATTATATAATAATTTCATATATATCACAGCCAATGCATACATATCCCATGATTCCATGGATTTACATAATTCATGGATGAATTCTTTATAAGTGAATTGGCCATGGTTCTCTATATAGTGATTTAATTTTGTTGTATACTCTTTTATTTCAGTTTCCGTCATTAATTCAAAAAGTGCATTGGATTTTATAAAGAATAATACTTTTTCCTTCATTTTTTCTATATTTATTTTCTCCTCCATCTTTTTATCGGAATTGACAATATACGAACACAACGCTATTTCAAAACACCAAGGCGGATAATCAAATCCTTCGGTATAAAAGACTTCCGATAAATGATTTTGTAACATATTCGTATCAAACGATATACCAAAGTCTATGATAATGGGTATATTTTGTCGTTCGTCATACATTATATTGTTTTCTTTCATATCAAAATGGACGATACCATTGGTAAATAATACACGTATGCTTTTTAATAAATAAAAAAATGAATCATAGACGGTTTCTATATATATTGCTGGATTGGTTCTCAATAATTGTATGAAATGATCTTCCAATGAGTTCTTCCCTACATATCTTATTTTATTTGATATGATTTGTTTATTGTTTTTCATAAATTCGCATTTTTTTACTTCATCCCCTGATATATTCGCTACGGATATCGTACATGTTTTCAATATTGGTGCAAAATGTCTATTATAATCTTTTATTTTTTTTATTTTTTCACTAATGATGAGTTCTCTATTTGTTAGGGCGGTTTGTTTTTGAACTTTTGTAATAAAATTTTCTTGATCGATTCCTCCTTTACAAGTTAAAGCGGGTTTGAATATACAACCAAAGGTTCCACGACTCAATAATTTTATTTTATTTTGAATCGTTTTTACTCCTCCTTCTTGTTCTTCCATTATATATTATATACTATACTATATAGATTGAATATTTTATATGAAATACGAATATATTATTTTAGGTGGTGGTGTCGCCGGACTCTATACTGCTTATCATATCTTAAAAAAATCGCCTAATTCTTCTATTCTTATACTGGAAAAAGAGAACCATTTAGGTGGTAGAATTCATACCTTTTCCGATAAATATATGACGGTTGAGGCAGGTGCCGGTAGATTCCATAAAAAGAATATTCTTCTGTTTGAATTATTGAGAGAACTTGGGTTGGCTTCCAAAGTAAATGAAATTTCCAGTTCCGCCTCTTTTGCTCCGATTGAAAACCCGGGTGAATTTATGAATTCCATTTTGGATAGGGAGGGTGCGGACATGGGTTCTCTATCATTGTTGGAGGGTGGTGTTGGCGTGGGGTTCTCCACTTCCCTTGATTTTTTTACTCCGATTTATAAATTATTCTTTGATATGGCTTTGGGGAAACAAAATATTCCGAATGCTGAACTTATTTTTAGAGTGATTCTAGCGAGTAAAGGAGAACCTCTTTCCAAATTACAAAATATTTCCTTCTTACATTTTGCTAAAGAGGTTCTCATGAAGGAGGAAATAGATTTCATTACCGAGTCTTTTGGTTATTATTCGGAATTAGTCATTATGAATGCAGCGGATGCAATTTATCTCATGGAACAACATTTAGCACCTATGAACCAATTTTATGTCTTGAACGGGGGTCTTTCCCAAATTATTGAGAACCTGGAAAACAAATTATTGAAACATAAACATATAAAAATATTGACAAATCGGGTGGTGAAGAATATTCATTTTTCTAAAAACGAATTTAACATTCAATGTGAGAACCTGGATACAACTTATATTGGCGAAACATGTATTTGTGCGGTTCCGAATACGGTTCTCCAAAAATTTAGGATTTTCCATCCCGTCAAAGATTTATTATATAAAATAGATTGTCAACCTCTCTGCCGTATCTATTCCCAATTTCCGAAGGGGGATGATGGGAAGGGAGATGTTTGGTTCAAAGGATTACCCAAACTCACCACCAATAATGATTTACGAATGGTGATTCCGATTGATGAAAAAGAAGGTATAATCATGTCGTCTTATACCGATAATAAATTTGCCCGTGGTTGGAAACATATTTTTGAGAAAGAGGGAGAACCGGGAGTAAATCGGCGGTTGGTTTCTCTATTAAAAGAAAGTACGGGAAGGGATGTTCCCATACCGGTGAAATCCCATGTTTTTTATTGGGAATGTGGAGTGGGATATTGGGGAATTGGCGCCAATAGTGCCATGGTGTCGGAAAGTTTGATACAGCCATTCAAAGAAATGAAATTATTTATTTGTGGAGAAACATATTCACAACAAAACCAACAATGGATAGAAGGAGCATTAGAAACGAGTACAAAAGTCATTGATATTTTATCTTTATAATATAAGTATTTTGAGAACCTTATAATGATTAGTAAATCTATGTTTTCTAATGATATCAAAGTGAATTATCATAGACCCATGTATAATCCGGTTTCAAGTAGTAATAAATTAGGTATTGGATCCGGTGGTGCTGGTGAATTTTCACTTATTTCTGAATTTGATTTAGCTGATTTGAAAGAAGTACAAATATTTTATTCATCCAAGATTCGAGATAATTTATATGAACAAATACCAAATGAATATGAAAAATATATTAAATTGTATTATGCAATTGAGAAAATAAAACAAAAAATTACCAATAAGAAATTATTGACGATGGTACAAATCGCCCAAGATACATTAAAAGGTGCAATTAATGCCTATGCTATTTATGGTACGAATATTGCATTGACGATTGATAAAGTCGGATTAAAGAAAACCATTGATGATATTTTGAGTGGTAAGAATGAGAAATTCATTGAAATGGCACAAGCTTCCGGTCAATTGGTGATTACCAAAACATTCAAATTGGCACCACTTTTCAATTATTATATTATGATTTATGGTATGCCTGCCTTCGGTGTTGGTTTTGATCCTATCAAGATTAAGTTTTTGACGGATGTGTTGGTGAAGAATGGTATTAATCCATACAAATAGTTCCAGGGAACCTACGGTTCCCTTGGACGAACCCTCCCTTTTTATTTTTATAGATAATTTGTTGTAATGAATAACAAATTATTTTTCAGTATCTCTTCCCAACAAAAGGGAGGGGGCGTCCGGGGGAACCGTAGGTTCCCTGGATTTACAGGATTTCTTTTAATTTAAAAGCAATACATACACGCATCGTTTGTACGTATCTACAAAATGATGTGCCTTTATGTAAATATGTAGATGGAAATAATAATGCCCTATTACTTAATGGTTCTATACATGTTAATTTGGTAGTATTTGGTAATTTAAATATGATATGACCTTGGATATCATCTATCATTCGATTTTCCACGGGGGAAACATAAATACAAAATGTATATGTATCTGGGCTATCATCATCCTGATGATAACTTCCATCTTGACCGTATGTTTGTCCGTTCGCATATACTCGCTGTATATTGAATTTCTTATTTAATAATTCTTCTATTTTATTTTTTATTTGTTTGGTAAAAAATTCATAGTTATTTAATTCCATGATCCAAAAGGGAGTATTAAATCCGGTTTTTGAAGTTGAGGTATGACCGAACGACCAATTTGGTTGAGATATTATCAATCTACATTTTTCTAATTCATAATCTGTTAAAAAATTGTCATAGATAAAGACATTTTCCATAATAACAATAATAATATTTAATATAAGTATTGTTTAATTCTTTTCCATTGAAATATTATTTTGTACCTCCATTTATTCCCATTTGTTTTCTACTATCAAATATTAATCCCTTATTTGGGCCATTTGCATTAACATAATGTAAAAATAATTGGGTTTGTTCTATTCCACTATATTCATTACGCCAATGTTCCAAACAGCCATTATATATTAATATATCTCCTTCTTCCAATGTTATTTCCACTTCATTTCCCAATTTATCGTTCAAATACATTTTCCATGGTTCACCCTTGGTTTTTATACATACAGTAGCACTTATTTCGCATTCATCTCGATCCGTATGCTTTTCTAATATTGATCCTTTATAATATATTCGCATATACGAATACGTTGGTAATAATTCTATTTCTATTTCTTTTTCAATCGTTGGTAATAATTGTAAACATACCGCATCTCCACCTAATGATGCATAATATGAAAAGCAATTTTCTACTTGTGTATCATTAAAATAAAAATCATGAGGAGATTTATTTTGTTCGCAACATGTTATCGATTCCAACAATTTAAAATTAATATATAATAATTCACTGGTTTGACTTGTAATCATTTTTGGTATTTTGACATATCCTTTTTTTATAAATGATATATCCATGTTGTATAATAATATTATTTTGGAATATTGTTTTTATTCTTTTTATAATTATCTACATAAGCGGTTACATATTTATCTTCATTTTGATATATCCATCCAGTTACTATATATTTATCATTTGAATAAGGCATCTTTCCACAATGTGGGTACGTCCAAGATGACGGGAATATTAGTAATTTTCCTGCGCTTGGTTTTATTTTATATTTTCCAAATAAAAATTCGGTTTCTCCACCTTCAAATACATCATTTAAATAAAATATATAGGTAAATACTCTATGCCGGTTATTATCATAATCACACCTAAAATCATCATGATATTCAAATTTACCTTCATTTTTTATATATTTTTGTATCATTGGATCATCAAATTGGACGAAATCTAACTCCATGGTCTCTAACATTTTACCGTTACTAAATATATCAATTTGTTTCATATACCGTTTTATGTTTCTACATATTTCTTTTACCAATACATTATATATTTTCGTCCATTTGGGAATACTTTCTTTTATATCCAAATTTAATGCATTCTTTATTGCTGGTTTATAACCACCACTGACGATTCCTTGTCCTTTTTTTTCATCTAAATCAAACATTTTTATTATATCTCTGCATACCATTTTATTTAGTGCATTCGGATTTATATATATAAATGGATCATTTATATTATCATCTTCTATTAATTTTCGATCTAATATTTTATCGGTCATGATATCAAATAGTACAAATTTTTTATACCTTTTACTTAGTAAAAGAATATAAATATATTTTTATATATCTTATTATTAATTTATAATATATATATGTCTACTACTACTACTACTACTACTACTGCGCATTTTATTAATAATTTTAATATTACCGAATATGTTGGAACGAATATATATATTTTTAATAATGTCTTTGATAAAGATTTTTGTGATAAAATGATTCAATTAATGGATAATGCAGCTTGTATAAAAAAAACATTTACAAATAACAATAATGTTGAATGTTATAATATAGATATATCTTCTTATTCTATGGTCGATACGAATTTTATTTTAGATAAGCGAATTCGCGACATATTTGATACGATTTCTATATTGACAAAATATGTTAAAATTTTTGGATCATCTACTTTTGAATTAAGAAAAGTATACGGTAAAACAAGGGAACATGCAGATGGTGCTTGTCCGGATATTGTGAATCATCCTTATCATAAATGTAAAATTAGAACGGTTCGCTCTTTAACGATGGTTGGAGTATTTAATGATGATTACGAGGGAGGTGTTTATCATTTTCCTATACAAAATATTAATGTTAAATTAAAAGTGGGGTCTGTTATTTTATTTCCACCGTACTGGACTCATCCTCATGAAGTTTCCGAAATTAAAAAAATAGAAAATGGTAGAGAATATAGATATACGATTAGTTGTTGGGGTCTTGATGATTTTATACCAGAAGAAACAAAGGACACAATACCTGAGATGAATAATATATTAATATTATAAATATAAAGATTTCATCTATTTACTTACTATAAGTAATATGGATAAGGATAAGGTTTTGGAAAAAGGTTTGGAAAATAATATAAATTTATGGAATTATTCTTTACATGAAACACATGTTGCGGAATTACAACAAACGATTCGCACTCTTATTCATAATAATATTGATGGAGATACGCCTACCTATACCATAGATACTACAAAAGATCAGTTTTCTCTCATTGAAAAGTGTGTATACGATATAGCCATGTTTCAATTCAAACAACTCAATATTCAATATGAACCTACGAAACATTATATTGATTTTTGGTTTCGATACACAACACCCCTCAATATCTTTCATATTGATTGTGATGAAAATGAAAGAGCAGAAAACAATGTTTACCATATTCCTTTATTATCTAATGTACTCTATTTAAATAATGAATTATTCCCTACGATTGTTACCAATATTGATTCTGAAAAATATTTATATAAAATTTTTGATAAAGAAGACACGATGTTTTTATCATTTCCGCGTATTGGAAAAATGTTATCGTTTAATAGTCATTTATGTCATGCAATTACGAATATTTTTCCACAATATGAAAATTCTATCAATCATAATCGTTATAATATAATGATTAATATTTGGGATAGACAAACATGTGAGCCTTTTTATTATGCGGATCGGTTGGAACCCTGCCTCTATAATAAAAAGGATATTTTACTTACATTGGAAAAAAATAATGACACTATCAATGATATTATGATCGATGGATTTTTTAATCATGATGCGATTGAAGACCTTGTGTATAACGGGCAAAACCATCTTTTATTTCCGATTGGTAAGATCATCAACGAAAAATTTATAAATACGATAGACAAACATTCTTTATTTAAAATTAAAAAATATAGTTTGGATTGTATCGCGGATATGCCTAGTAACAATAATAATATGGATGGGGTGAAACCATCGACCAAATCGAATGATGATCCATCTTTGGCATCTACTCCTTTACATGGATATAAAGATGCTATCTCTACTATAAATTCTTATACACCTAATCGTTTCTTTCAACGGTTCCTTATTACACAAATCATTTCAAAGAGTGAATGTGTATCCTTGTTAGATGAAATAAAAAAGGGTGAAGCGATTGAGGAACAATATATCAATTATAATAAAGAGATTGATAAATTATCCGATCCCAAGGTGGTTTTATCTTTTATGAATAAAATTTTGGATACGATGGTTGATAAATATAATTTGGTAGATCCATCATCGAATACTTCCCCGAATATTAATATTATTGAATTATTTATTTGTAAAACGAATTGTTTATTACGTAATCATATATTAGATGGTGGATTATTGGTTTTCAATATGTTACTTAGTGATACGAGTAATCTTATTACATTTGAAGATAAAATTAAATATACACAGAATTCGGGAGATGTCCTATTTTATTCGGGGGATGTTATGAAATATTCCGAACATTTTACGGATCATAAATATGTACTGATGGGTAAAATTCAGATAGAATAACCCTATTTTATTTACGATCATTGTTAATTTCAAATGGAACGGTTTTGTCCCATTTGAAATAAGTTATGCTAGCCAATATATACGTACAAATCCTTGGGATCCATTACCTCCATTAGCTCTACCTTGATCTTCGTAATTTGATCCCATACCTCCGTATCCGCCTGCACCGTATCCGCCTATTGGTAGATAATCTCCTTGTGGTTGATTAATATTACCACCTGCCCTATTTTCTCTTTGTTGGTTACCTTGTCCACCGGCATTACTATTAGTATAGTACGTTGAACCTTGGTTGTAATGTGCTGCATAATATGTATGATATCCTCTTCCGTCACCTCCATAGCCACTACCACCTAGAGTACCTCCTTGTCCTGCAATTCCTCCGGCTGTGTGTATCATTAGTGCACCATTCACGTGTACATAGCTGTCTCCTCCACCACCTCCATCACCCGATGGATTTACTCCGCCGCCACCTCCACCTCCTACTGTAATTTGTACTGGCGCACCTCCGGATACTGGATAACCTCTATATA